>Ga0194129_10001879_pt1 | contig 32921 bp, 48 predicted proteins | sample TA2KigCa35mmetaG_FD_150862 | JGI IMG/M metagenome (GOLD analysis project Ga0194129, IMG submission 150862) | Freshwater microbial communities from Lake Tanganyika, Tanzania - TA2015038 Kigoma Deep Cast 35m | ecosystem: Environmental > Aquatic > Freshwater > Lake | place: Tanzania: Lake...
CTGATTCCAGAGCTGATTCCAGAGCTGATCCTCGAGCTGATGCCCGAGCTGATCCCAGAGCCGATCCTCGAGCTGATACCCGAGTTGAGTCCTGAGCTGTTCTCGAAGCTGACGCTCGTGCTGATTTGAAAGCTGATCCTTGACGCTTATCATGTCTCTTCTTGAAGCTGACTCCCGAGCTGATGCGCGAGCTGAGTCTCGAGCTGATTCCAGAGCTGATTCCAGAGCTGATCCCAGAGCTGATCCTCGAGCTGATACCCGAGTTGAGTCCTGAGCTGACTCCTGAGCTGATTCCAGAGCTGACTCTCGAGCTGATTCCAGAGCTGATTCCGGAGCTGATACTTGATACTTATCATGTCTCTTCTCGAAGCTGATCTCTGATTTGATTCATATGATTCCAGAGCTGATTCCAGAGCTGATTCCGGAGCTGATCCTCGAGCTGATATCCGAGTTGAGTCCTGAGCTGACTCCTGAGCTGATCCCAGAGCTGATCCCAGAGCTGATTCCAGAGCTGATCCGAGAGCTGATTCTGAAGCTGAATCAATAGCTGATTCCAGAGCTGATACTTGACACTTATCATGTCTCTTCTCGAAGCTGACTCCCGAGCTGACGCCAGAGCTGACTCCCGAGCTGATACCCGAGTTGAGTCCTGAGCTGATCCCAGAGCTGATTCTGAAGCTGAATCTCGAGCTGAGTCCTGAGCTGATCCCAGAGCTGATTCTGAAGCTGAATCTCGAGCTGACGCCTAAGTTGAGTCCTGAGCTGATCCCAGAGCTGATTCTGAAGCTGAATCTCGAGCTGAGTCCTGAGCTGATCCTTGACGCTTATCATGTCTCTTCTCGAAGCTGGTCCCAGAGTTGAGTCCAGAGCTGACTCCTGAGCTGATCCTGAGTCCTGAGCTGAGTCCAGAGCTGACTCCCGAGCTGACTCCCGAGCTGATCCCAGAACTGATCCGAGAATTGACGCTCGCGCTGATTCCTGAGCTGATCCTTAATACTATTCATAATTTTTATTCTAACATAAACAATAAGAAAAGTAAACGAGAAAGGCAAGCAATGCTCGCCTTTTTCTGCATCTCAATAGAATAAAATATTAAGTACGAACTTCAGGCTTCAAAAAATCTCGAAAGTCTTCTACACCAAAAGTCCAGGCCTGAGCCTCGAGCGCGGTCTTCATGGTCGGAGGCACTGGCAGGGCAAACGTGCGGCCCGTACCACAGAGCACCTTGAGAAAGCGCTCTCGACCGATCTCAGGGATATTAACCTCGAGAAGCTCACCGATCTCGGGATCCTCATCGCGGTCGATGGTCTTGGCCTTGAGCTCGGCTAGAACGTTCACCCAGCCCAGGATCTCGCATGCGGCGCGGCGCTGCTCGATGTTCTTCCAGGTGAGCGCGGTCTTGGCCGTGAGCGACTTCCTGTCCTTGATCCACTCGGCCGGAACTCGAGTGCCGTGCCAGGAGTAGACACCCCAGCCGTCGCGGTACTCCACGGCCGGCCCGTCCTCGCGATGGAGGCGGTTCTCGTTGTCCATCTTGGTGAACGCTGGTCGATCCGAGATGAAGCACACCTCCTCGAAGGGAGTCCACCAGCTCACGGACTCGGAGATATCAGCCCAGAGCCGCAGGAGGCGAGAGTTGTGGCCAAAGTCAACGCCGATCTTCTCGGCAAATAGGTAGTAGGCTACCCAATATGAGTCCTGCTGGCCAAAGAACGACCCAGAGACATAGTTGTCCGAGGTGTACTTGGTCTTGCCGGAGCGTCGAGCGATCTCGGTCAGCGCGGCCTTGGGAGAAGCCACTCGAACGAACTCGGGCTTCTTCACGCCAATTAGAGAGTAAAACTCCGTGATCGCGCGCTCGGCTCGATCGAAGTCGGCCGGATCGGCGCACAATCCCTTGGCCAGCCACTCGTTTCGAAACTCTACGAGATCTTTCTCCTGCTGCTCGGTGAGCTTTTCGATCTTCTTAACTGCCACTTAAGTCTCCATGTCAAATAATTCTTAAGACTAATCTTCCACGCGCCTAAAACCTTCCGGCACGTACTCTCTCTGTCGCCTGACGTGAAAAATGCCCTCGTCGAACGAGATAGTTTCGTGTGTGTCATACGAGCGCATGTGCTCGAGAGTCGCACCACTCTTCTCAATCGTCAGGAACACATCCATGATCGAGTCCGGAATGGAGTACATCTTCACTCGATCAGCCAGCATCACGTGATGATTACCTGTCTCCGAGTGAGTAACGATGCAGTATCCGTTCTCTGAGTCGACCGGCACGGCGTTCTTGGGAAGCTGGGCTACTCGCCGAATGTACACGTCGCCCTGCGCGCACACGTTCTTGAAAGTCTTCATTGCCAATCTCCTATTTGTGTTATTCAACCATATTATACTAACACTATCTATAAGCTTTTTGCACTACTGCTATAGCTCGCTCTTTAGAGGCCATACAGTCGAGTGGCTGTAAATAAGGTCCAGAAGCTTTTCAAGAACCCACCGCGGCTTTAATTTATTGGCGCCATAGCTGCTCAACGCCTCCATGACCTTGCTCATCACAAGAGTTGTGTCATCGATGCCGGCACCCGAGTTTACAGCGTTTTCAAGCGCGGTGTTCAGGTTCACGGCCGCGGCATCTACACCGATCATGAGCGTGTAGAGCTGCCAGTCCTCGGCCGTGAGACTGATAGAGATGGTACTTTTGATGTTAATCTTATCGCTCAGCATTCTTCTTCTCTTGACAAAAAAGGAGATTGAGAAAGGCCATTCCAAATATTATGGTCGCCTCGCCTCTCTCAATCTCTAGGTTTTATCATAAAGTAATTCTACCATGTAGACCAGCGAATGTACACCGGAGAGTTTAAAACTCTATTTTCTTGTCAGTGCTTGACCTCAAAAAAAGTTGCTCTCTCCAGCTCCTCCACTCGCTGCTTCCAGTATCTCTCCTCATACGTGCCGGGCTTGGCAAGCTGAAGAAAATGAAGCGCCTCGTAGTAAGCCTCGAGCTCTGTCATGGGCTTGGTATCTGGCTGGTCGCTCATCACATGAACCCCACTGAATCGTAGTACTCTCTCATTTTCGTTATTGGCCTCTCAAGCAAGTAACTCGAGCTATGCGCTCCCACTTCTGACCATTGGCCTTACGAATGCGCGCGACCTTGATGACCATGCGTAGCGAGAGCTCGCGCAGGGTCTCGGAGTTGCTCTCGATGAAGCTCATGACCTCGCCGGCCTCGTGCCAGTTCAGATCGGAGAGCAGGCCCTGCTTGACCACCTGGCGAATGCGGACTATATAGTCCTGCTTCGTCTTCATGGTGAGATCGACGTAGTGAGAGCGAGACAGCATGGCCTGCAGGTGAGGTGCGAGGCGAGAGCCGCGGTCGATCGCTGCGTCGAAGTCGATGTTCGTGATGAACACGATCGAGCCATTGAAGTCGAACGACCTCGGAATGACGGCGGCCGACTCCTCGTCGATCAAGGCGGCTTCAGAAAGCCAAGAGACGCGCCGACGCTCGGTGGTATCAGCCACAGCCTTGAGCAGGTTCAGGGCGACGTCGTCAAGGAACACCGAGTCGGCGTCGTCGAAGATGATGACCTGGCCTGGATTGCGATATTGATACAGTAGCTTGTAGAGGCCGGTGGCCCGGGCGTAGCCGCGGATGAACACGTGGTTCTTTTCCTCAGGGTCCCACTCGCGCATCACCCTCTCGACTGTGAACGACTTACCGAGACCGGCCGGGCCGGAGACGATAAGAGAGCGAGAGACGCCAGAGATTACCGAGTTGACGATGTCCTCGAGCACCTCGAAGCGCTCGGAGATGCGAGCGTCAACCTCGGCGTCGGTCTCGACGCGGCGATTGATCTGAACGGCTGGAAAGCCAAGTTCAGTCTGCTTCTGAGCCAGCCGCCGAGCCTTAATTGCGGTGCGGTCGTACTTGCCTCTGGGCATTTTCTGTATTCCTTCCCAATTGATATACATATTCTATCATTTCTTCTTCTTAATGTAAACAAGAAATATGGGTAATAAGATATCAAAGATTTATAAGAATTTGAAATAATATTATTTCTTAACAATGAACCGGCGCTGTTCGTTTATTTCAAGCACTTTCTTAAGCAGATCTTTGCTGAGAGGACCTAAATCGCTGGCTCTCGCGTTTTCTAAAACCTCACTTGCTTTCATGGCTCCGGGAATTATAGAAGTAACTTCTGGAAACGAGAGACAATATCTGAGAGCTGCAAGCTCGACATCGACTTCTCTCAATAGTTCAGCGGAACCATTTATCCAATTCTCAAGCTGGGCGCGTGACCAATTTAATCTGTGATCACCATGTGGATAAGTTGTTTCTTTAGTAATTTTGCCGGCAAGAAAACCAAAGCACAATGGAGTACGACCGACAAATCCAATGCCTCTGCGAGCAATCTCTTCAAATAGGCCGCTGGTTATTACTCGTGTATCCATCATGTTAAAATTAGCTTGAATAACAGACACGTTATGTGATTTAAGTACCTCGAGCGCATCACTGGGAGATTTTGCTGAGATACCCCAGTATCTAATCTTACCAGCTTCTGTCAAGCTTGATAAAATCTCATGTATCTCATCCGTATCTAATACGGCAGGCGGCGCACCGTGCAACAGCAATAGGTCAATTCGATCTGATCTTAACCGTTTCAAACTTCTGTTTATAGACGTAACAATGCCGTTGATCGTGAAGTCTGGTCGGCCGTCCCACGCGAGATATCCGACCTTAGTTGCTAAAACCACATCTGGTGATCCATTAAATGCTTTACCGATAAGATCTTCGCTACGTCCATATGCCGGCGCCGTGTCATATAAAGTAACACCTAGGTCGCGCGCTTTATATAAAGCTGCTATAGACTCGTTGTCATAGGTTTCTCCATACGAGGCCGAGGTGAGGCCGCCGATGCCCCAGCAGCCAAAACCGATCTCAGACACGGACAGTTTCGTGCGGCCAAGAGCTCTATACTTCATTAGTGGTGTCCGGCTAGCTCTAGCGGCATACCAGCTTGATAGGTCGAATACAAATACGCACCTTTCTTATTACCCCACCACACAACTTCTCTGCACCATTTCTGAAAATCGTCATAATATCTTTCTCGACGTCGCACTAAAACTGGATTGATGTGCTCGGAAAAGATGATCTCTAGATATTCTCCAGTCTTAATGGCATTCCAATAGTCCAAGACGTTAAAGTTTTGAGATATCTCTATATCGTCCTGAACAAACGGGCGGTGAATTAGAGCCGCGTTTAATTGCATGGCGTCTTGTATCATGTGTCTCTGTTCGTAATTTAATCTATCCATTGCATTCGACGTATAGAATATAGACTGAAGTTCTTCTATAAATTCGTCAAGCTTATTATTTTTAATCAAATCAATATAGACGTATTCATCGGCTGGCCAGAAGATACCGAGATACTCTTCAGAATATACGTATTCAGGTCCGCCGTTTTGAATGGATCGCGCTTCTCGATAAAATAAGTCAAGCACTTTATCCAGAGTTGGATATACTCCTCTCGGCTGAGTCATATACAGCTCAATAAGCTCTCGATAGGTCGCACCAGTTAGATGATTGGCGATGATCAATGGAATCTGAAAGATCTTATCAAAATGCAGGAGAGCCGTCATCCAGCAGAATATGCGGGTCTTAACCCAATCTTCAGCCGGCATTGAGTTTGTCGCCACTACTAGATCTTGATATTCCGGCACGTCGTCCTCTAGTTTGACTCGTTCGCCATGAATGTTAATGATTTCGGATCGTACCGTACGCATACCGTGTTGTTTTTGATACTCGGGATTTCCCATTTCTGCGTTTGGCAGAATAGATAGATTATTGAACTGAATTCGATTATGTTGGCCAGAGCTTATGAGTAGATTAACTCCATCTGCAAAGGTTTCATATGTCTCGCCTGGTAGGCCAAGAATTAGATCGGAATAGGTCTCCACACGATCTTTAGTAAAACGTTTCTGTAATTCCATGTAAGTGTCTAGAGATATATTATCGCGCTTGATGGCGACTAGCGTGGTTGGATCTACACTCTGCATCGATAGGGCAACGCCTTTATTCAATCCCGCATCAGACAGAATCTTCTGAGTTAAATAAGCGCGTTCAGTAGCGTTCTTGGTGTTTTGCACAGATAACGCCACTGGATAGCCGGTCTTATTCTTCACGTCAGCGACGTACTCAGCGATCTCCACGTCTCTTTTCTGAATTCCAAAGTTGGCATCACAGCAAAAGACATATTCGATCTTCTTTTCGGCAAACCAATCTATCTCCCTGTAAAGCCTTTCTAGTTCGAATTTAGTAACCTTGGCCGCAGTGGCAGAACCCCAGTCGCAGAAGGTACAGCGAAATGGACAACCTCGATTGGTCTCCCATGATCCAATCCATCGCTCGTTCGGATTGGTCATCATTACTTCGTCAAAGCATCCATCGAGAAATGGCGATGGAATCTCCTCAAGATTATTCATTCGAGTCGCAGCTCGATTCTTAATAAACAGTCCATTGTAAATCATACTTATGCCGGGCATTTGAGCCCATGTACCCTCGTCGGGAAACATTTCAAGCATATGAAGAAACGTGCGCTCACCCTCATTATGAATGACTGCGGTTATTTGCGAATTATCTCTTAAAAATTGCTCGGGTTTATCCGGCACCTGTGGCCCGCCAAAAATAATTTTTACGGCTGGATTAATCTTCTTGAGTCGTCTAGATATCTCGAGAGAAATCTGCGCATTCCATACGTATGTCGAGAATCCAACTAGATCTGCAGATTTTAATTGCTCTACCGCGTCATTGATTTTTATACGCTTATAGATAAACGGTAAAAAGTCATAGCGCTCTGGCGTCGGTGAATGAGCCTGAGCATATGACTTTAAAAGCGCGATCGAATACGGAAGATAGTTCTGTCCGGAAAACGAATTATTGATTTGTACTAGTCCGACCTTCACTATCATCTCCAAACTAGCTGATGAGCGCCGAGCGAGTGTATGGTAGAGAAGTGTGAAACGTTAAAAAGCTTTTAGGTATTATGTCTTGACCAAATCCGTAGCCGTTCCATAGTATAATATGAGACATATATCAGCCGTCCTTGCCCTCTTCCTTCATGTACTTCTTACCAAACTTCTCAGCTTTTTTCTTATTAGTGAAAAAGTGAGTGCGGCTGATCTCGCCGTTCTTATGCAGTTTAACCAGATAGCGAATTGCGCTCCTTTATTCTTTATTTATGTCAGAAGTCTTCTGTTTATCATCAATGTCACAGATGATATCCATGCTGCATATTGCTCATTGTTTACACACAAATATTAGGTCATGAAATGATCGATCCACCAGATCGTATCCAAAAGACTTTAGAAAAGAAACCAAATCCGGTCCACCGGGATGATGCTCAGCAAAGATTACTGGGTGAAACTTTTCGATAGTCTCAATCGCTCCCTTCAGCGCGATTAGCTCATGCCCTTCAACGTCCAGCATTATCAGGTCACACCAGCTCAAAGCCAGGTCGTCTATCTTAAAGACCGGCACGTTAGCATAAAACGACTCCACCACCGTTCTTACGCCATAGTTTGTTTCCCAGTCATCAAACGGCTCAGTCGATACTTTTACAAGACCATGCTTATAACCAAGAGCGGCATTGATTTTTACGATATTGTCCCGCTGGCAGTTAGCGACAAGACAGTGAAAGTTAACTGGATCTGGCTCAAACGTATAGACATTCTCAAACATATCCGATAGCAGCCGCGGGTACATGCCCATGTTGCCGCCCGCCTGAACCACGACTCTCCTCGAGTTATCAGGAACATAAAGTAAGATCTTCTCTTTATGCCCGCTCTCCCAGTCCATTTTAGGCCCGATCCAGGCATGCACGTCGGTCCGAGCCCATACCCATGGGCCTACTCCATCAACCGTGTCGTTTCGCATGTGTACTAGGTTCTGGCCGGCATATCTCACTTCTTTACCTTCATTGGAGAGTTGGTTAACTTACCATCGAGAGCGTACTCGAGAAACTTCAGCATGACGCCGCCGAGCTCCTTGGCTTGGTCCTCGGTAAATGCAAACACGGCCATATCTTTGGTCTTGGTCACAAACCCGCCATACTGGCCGGAGAAGAAGTAAGTGTTCTTCTTCTCGTCGATGACTCTAGCTGCCCAGAGCTCGGTCACTTCTTCTCACACCAGGCGTAAACCTGCTCGATCTGAAGTCGTCCGAGTCGGTTCGCCTCCTCGTTGGTATAGTTCATTCTCTCATTAATTTCTAGAGCAAACTGACGACAGTCTTTCTCTGAGAAAAATTCATGACTATGTATTTCATAGCCGACGTTAGGAATATTTAAAAATAAAACTATTAGAAGCCATTTCATGATTGCTTGCTCCAATGATCCTGTAAAGCGTGAGTAGGAAAGTACTCGCTGATGCTTTTGGTCTCGACAAGAGAAAACCCAACGCTTTTATATAATGGTAAAGCAGCTGGATGATCTAGACTAGTGGTGTAGACCCATATCTTACTGGCTTCATAAGAGGCCTCGGTAAGGCATGATTTTAGAAACCTCCTACTCAGACCTTGACCAGCAAATCTAGGTAGTATACCAAAGTAAGACAAGTCGCACATTTTTTCACCAGACGTTAGGATCGAGAAACCGGCTGGCTGGCCATCTTGCATTAAAGTAATGTATTTTCTATTTGAACAGTTTAGATACTCGTGAAGTATCTCATCAGATTTATAGTTCATATACCACCAGCCGTAAGCCCTGCCCACCGTCGAGTACATAAACTTGAAATACTCTTCTGTCCAAGACGAAGCTACTGCAAATTCTTCTCTTACTGATATTGTGATATCAATATTGTTCAAATCAGCTTCTAGCTTATAATAACTATAAGTAGTCCAGGTCTGATCAATTTCTTGTTGATTATTCCATAGGGGGCCAAATCGAAAAGGGCCTTGGTAGAGATTATTTTCAGTAAAAGTCATGTTGCGTTTTTCTTACCCGCGTTGCGAATTACGTCTGGATCATTGCCTAAGTATTGGAGAGCGCCTTTAGAGTAATGGGGAGCGATACGCCGAGACTTGGCTCGAATAGCTTCGACAGTCTCTGGCTTCTCGTTACCTTTGCGAATTTTCTCCCAGATATCATTGACACCGGCCGTGTAGATCATGCATTGATTAATCAATGCATGCATGCATTGATTGGGCTTTGGCATCGGCTTGACGTCCCATGCGCCGAGAATCGATGGCTTGGGCTTTCTCGCCTTGATCTGAGACGGGAGAAGACCACGCTTCTCCAGCCATCGATCGTGTTCTGCTCGAGCTCTAGCTAGTCTCTTGTTCATGAGTACCATTATATAATAAGAGAAACTTAAAGTAAACTTAATAATATTTTATTACATATCTAAGAGCAAGTACACCATTATTTTATTTCAACTCACCCTTTTTAAATGAAACTATAATTCCCTGTATCTGTCTTATATATGCGATTCCACGAATCGAGTATCTCTCCATATAATTCATGAGTAAAATCGGGTCTTTAGTGGTCTCTCTAGCTATTCTAAATCTAGCATAGGCCGGATGAGTGTTCAAGTTCATGAAATAAGCCGTTACTGATTCTCGATAAGAGGCGAACGGCTGTGGACGATCTGGACCCGGAGTCCACGGCACCGTCACGGAATGAGTACCGCGCGACTGAATCTGCCCGAACAGAGCATTGCCTATACGAGCCGCATAGGACGTTCCCCAACCTGACTCGAGAAGCGATTGTGCCAAAGCCATGTCTACCGGAATAATATCCATGCGACGAGTCAACTCAGCTTCTGTGTTTGCGTTGTAATGTCGCATCATGTCGCTTAACCACAACACGTCTTCTGGGTCGATGTATCCAACTAAGCTTCTCGCAATCTCAATCTCAAACAGACGAATACGCTGCGCTTCGATGATTGAGTTCTCCTCACGTACCATATCGCCGACACACTTCAGAAATGTCTCACGAGTTGGAGAACAGCCGGTTCGAATCGGCTCTGTTCGAGTCACTCGCACGACTCTGGCTCGAGCGACGTTCTCGTCGAATTCAATCCTCGATAAACGTTCTATGGAATATTGACGATGAGCATCCTCATCGCCTCTAATTCCTCTAATTGTACAGGTTATAAGAAATATGCTCAGCGCAGCGCAAAAAGCGTGCCTAATAAACCTGCTCGGTCGCGCGGCATTGATGCTGCGCGCTATATTAGAAAGCACTGTCTATGTGTTCTAGAGTAGAACCGCGCCGTGCGTGTACTTACGGATCATTTAACTTCTCCTTCGTACATGTTTTGATATAGTATTTATAAACTATCGTTGTCTTCAGCGGGTTCAATCTCGGATACCGAGTCAGTTGGTGGTCTCATAGCAATGATATACTTACTCACTGCCGGATCCATCTCGTGATGGGCGCCGATGATATTTCTTACCTCGTGAAGCTTGTTAAACACTGCCTGCAGCGTCTCTAGGCATGTTTCATCGAGATACCCATCTCGAAGATCAGTCAGCACCGCATCGACGTTGGTGTCTACGCTTGAATCGATTGAGTACTTATCTCCAGCCACATCACGCGTGTAAAATGGTGGAAACAGAACGGCTGATATTTTCTCAAGCAGAATACTTTCTGCGGTAGGCCGTTCTATACTTTTGTTTCTCATTCCAAACATATATCCTCACTGAGTTTTCGTGCGTCCAATATTGTATTTGCTGACAAGAACCCAATCGCTCTTATCCTTGTGAGAAATCACCTTTATTCTACTCATGGTGGCTCTCGGCTCCTTGATCTTTTCCTGATCCATTATCTCAATTAGATTCCACTCCTCAAGCAAGGCCGCGATAGTATTCCGTCGACCCTTGTCTTCCTCGTCGAAGTTAGACTGCTTGCCGTCGAGCGAGAAGAGCTCCTTGAAGTGAATTATAGAGTATCTTCCCTGCTTATGTAGTATATGGCAGGATTGGTAAAGCTTCTTGTCTCTACTTGACGAGACTCCTATTCTCGTGAGAGTCTCCTTTACCTTGAGAAAGTCTTCCTTGGTCTTCAATCTAATCTCGACGCCGTGCCCCGAGAATATGTCTTCATTATCCATGACGAGTCAGCCTTATTATTATGTTATAGGTCGACAGCACGGGAAACATCATAGACGTTACCGGTACTCTACTGCCTATATTTAGGCATCATGGAACTTTACCTTAAAGCCCGAGTCCTTGTCATTGATTCTTAGTAATAATAGCGAGGACGATAGTAGTGTGGAGTATAGTGATAATGGTAGCGATAAGGCCTATAGTACTGATACCTTACCACCGGTGGTGCCACATACACAGGCCTGGGTTCTACATAGGTGTAGACAGGTCCGTGTACGACACAACCGCTGAGCATAACCAGCGATCCTATCATGATTGCTCTATGAAGTAGTTTCTTCATATATGTTTCTGAAGACGAAGACTCAATAAATTTCTTCATGAAGCTCTCTTTGTTTTCTATATTTATTCTATTCCGGTTGTCATCATGCGTGTTATCTCAGAGATCTGGTTCGCGCTAAGAGTTCGAGATATCTCTAGAGCCTTCCTATAGCTGCAGTTATAGTATCGCATGATGGAGTCAATACTCTCACTTTTTTCACGCTTAAACCACTTGGAGAACCTCTTCTTCTGTCTGAGAGAGTTAAGTAAGTAATCATACTGCAGGAGGCCATCGAGATGGTGGTTGACATTCATCTCTTGAGCCTGTAGAATAGTGTCTGGATAGTAGGAGAGAGCTCGATTGACCATGAACGAGCTGTATTCGCGCTCGTTATCGGCATCGATTACTCGCTTCTTGGTATGTGATACCGAGGAGACTATGTCAAATGGATTCACTGAAACTCACACTCCAACATAATTTCAGTAAAACATGCCATCATGTTGATCTCTGGATCAGCTGCGAAAGCTCCCTGGTATGAATACTTGGCGATGGTCAGAACCAGAAGAGGCACGCTATTGGGCTTGAGCGCATCAGTGGCTCGATCATATAGACCACGAAAAATAGCATTCTGGTCTTGATCTGAGTTTTCAGCGACCCATTTCCGAATATCAGTAAACTTCTTTTCTCTGAGAAGAGGTATCAGATCCTTTACCGAGGTGTCACGCATATCCGACAGGGCGCCGGCGTCAATGCGGCCGGTGGTGGAGTATCTCTGCAGCTCATTCAGGGCTCGACGCCAGTCTGGAAAATACTTCTGCACTACCATGGCGACGGCTGCTTTATCATACTCGATCTTCTCAGCGTCAAGTATCTCCAAAGCGCGGCGCATAAACTGGGCCGCCATCTTAGGTTTGTCCTGCTTGCCGATTACAAAATCGATAGGTGGACACCTAGAATGCAGAGGGGTTATGATTCTATTCTTAAAGTTACATGTAAGGATAAAAGACGCATTGCCAGAATATTCCTCCATGAAGTTACGAAGGGCTGGCTGAGTCGAGTTAGCGTTTAGATAATCGGCCTCGTCGAGAATAACGCATTTACGATTACCGGTAAAAGATACAGTTGATACGAAATTTAGAATTTCATTTCTAAGAGTATCGATATTACCATTCATCGAGCCGTTTACTACGATATAATCTATATCTAGTTCGGCGCATAGGGCTTTAGCAACTGTTGTCTTTCCAATTCCCGGTGGGCCAGAAAGCATCATATTTGGCATAGTATTTTTATTGACTATTTTTTGGAAAGTATTTTTAAGAGGAATAGGCAGAATAGTATCTGCTATTGTTTTTGGTCTATAACGTTCTACCCACAACACTTCATCCCGCATATGTCACTCTTTCAGATTAGCTCTATATCGAGAGCCTTCTTAACCTCTCCACGAACGTGGTCTCTGCCGTCATGCTCACCCATATTATACACGGTCTGCATGAGCGTGTATACATTTTTTACAACTTCTGGTGTGTTCTCAAAGCACGGCTCATAATATCCTGCGCCGCGAAACGTGCCTCTAAACATTTCAATTTTATCGTCTGAGATGCGAAAGCGTTCATCGAACAGCATGCTAGCCACCGAACTTAGAAAGCTTGTCCTCGACGGCTATGAAGTACGTAACGTCCTTGGCCTTGAATCTAGAGATGCCGCGGGCACAGATAGCCACGTCGTAATCCATCGGCATGATCTTAATGTTCTCAGCCTTGAACACCAAGCTAAAGCTCTTGTTAGTCTCTCCGACCTCTGAAGCAAAGTTATCGGTGGTGGGGTTAGAGACGTCAGCCGCACCGATTGAGATCTTACCACGCTCGCCTGTTACGACGACGTGGGGTAGTCTGAGTACGGAGACCACCTTGTTGACATCGGTCATTGTGTCATTGGTAAGCTTGAACACAACGTCCTCGCTCGGAAGACTGATATTCTTGTCTGGAGCAGACATAATCGCCTTAGGGTCAGAGAAGACGTACTTCATCTTCTTCAATCCCTCAGAGATTACAGCATGGGTGTTGTCGATCTCCAGCTCAGGATCCTTGAACAACGACAGCGCGGCCAGAAACCGCGAGATGTCATTGATCGCAAACTCATGCTGGAACTCTTCCTCGATGCTGGCTCGAGCCATAATGGTCTTGCCTGATGAAATAGTTGATAATGTCTTACCAGGCTTAACATGAACGGACGGGTTGATCGTGGAGAAGTTCTTTAGAATCTGTACGGTATGCGATGATAGCTTCAACTTTTGCATGATATACTCCTATATCCTATAGAATTGTCAAAATAGTTTTACTTTTTTCTCAACATTCCGACGTCAGCGGTCGCTGGTGCGCCAATCGATGCTAGATCAGCCAAAGATCCACCGAAGATATAGGTACCGACATGGCTCATCTGCATCCATGGGCAGAACCAAGTGCGCATACCAATTTCCTGAATCTTTTGACAGAACCAATAGTCCTCTGATAGGTAACGCTTTGACTTAGGATCGATCTCGGCCTGAAAATACTGCATGATCTCACGTGAGCCATCAAACGCTTCAGTTCGCACGTGGTCTGGCTTGTACATGTACTGCGGGAAAGCCTCTGCCATCTTGCGGAGAGTATTCTTTCGCAGCATCATAAAACCGGTGCCAATTTCAAGAACCTCAACCGGCTGATTCAGTGCGATTGTTGCCTGTCCGCCTTTGGGATTGAACACATAGTCGCCGACAAACTTCTCTAGAATATTGGCGTTCTGGTCAGCCACACCCTTGTCAACAGCATGCTTGATTTTTTCCCAGCTGATGCACTTCTTGGGATATGGACCACCGATAACATCGTACTGAGAGTTGTCATCCGACAGAGCCAGAAGAGCCAGCACGTCCTGTGGGTTAAACCCGATGTCTGAGTCGACAAACATCATGTGAGTGCACTCAGAACGCATGAACTCGTCGCAGCAATAGTTACGAGCTCGTGTAACTAATGATTCATTGAAGAGAAAATACATTTGCAGGTGAATATTGTACTTGGTGCACAACGCTGAAAGATCAGCCACCGACTTGGCGAATAGACCAGCGCACTGGCCTCCGTACATCGGCGTAGCAAAAAATAGCTTTCTCTCTCTGAGCTTCTCCATTGGAATTTCAATATTCATCGTTTATTTTTTCCCTTATAATGATCGTTATGTAGAGCGAAAAAGACATAGTGAAGAGTCTTCATGAGGTCGTCTTTGCTGTTACCATTCTTCTTGCCATATCTCCAGAGATACTTCATAGCTGTATTTCGAAAAGTAGGAGTGGCATCGCCCATGGCGATCCAGGCATCTAAGCATTGAATGTCCTGTTGGTCAGATTTATAGTGCTGAGTATAGGTCTTGTCGATATAGGCTTTTAGATCGGCAAGAATTTTATCCTCGGAATACTTATATTCAATTTTATTGCTCATGATATATCTTTCTTATTATTTATCTGTAAAGCTCATAATTGTATTTCTCTGATAGTCAATAATCTCATAAGTCTGCTTATGATTAGACTGCTTGAGAAGATATGCATCAACTCTTTCTCTGTTTCCCTCAAGAGCAGCTACTATCTCAGTACTCATATCTGTAGCCGTACCGACGGGAACGTTCTGGCAGATATGGTTTAGGTTCTTCTTTGGATTTAACAGCTCGAAGTCATCTGGAAGACCCATGATCGACATACACTCTCTTACGGTGAGGTATCGATCCTCATGGTAGTGAGTCAGCGCGGTCGGCAAGTGACCGACAAAAGCGCCGATATGATGCTTGGGTACAGTAGTCTGGCGGCGCATGATCGATCTGCCCTCTGAAAGCTTTTCATGAATACGGTCGCAGCGCACCGCGGTACGCTCCTCGCCCATCTTACGACACCACTCGGCTGCCTGAGCATAGGTATATCCCTTTGACTCAAGCCAGTCCATGGGATTTGTCGTATTGTCTATTATATCATAGAACTGACGATGAGTAACACCCTTTTCTATCTTTTCCAGAACATATCTGTATAAAACGTCAGATTTACTAGGAGTGCGTGTATTGGTAAGATCTTGCTGAGTTGCTTGAAATGGGACAGAATCCAGCAGGCTCTCGATCGTCTTAACTGGTTTCTTGAAATAGTTCAAAAGCGGAATTCGATCTCCCTTCCAGAAGAAATAGAACGAGCGCTCGCGAACCTGGGACAGTCCGTGCAGTAGAGACTTTGTCCTATAGATCGACATGGTGTAGCCATTCATGCGCGCAATTGATAGGAGACGCTGCACTACAGGTCGTCCCATCTTTCCTGCAAACTGTGGGCTGTTTTCGCCCCAGAATACCTCAGGCTTAAGAGTCTCGAGAACGAACTCGGCCGTCTTGTACATCCACTCGTTGGTCACAGAATCAGCTGATGCGCTGGGAGACAATGTGGACAAACCTGCGCAGGGACATGTCGTTCCAATGACGTCCACTCTTTTTAACTTCGGAGTAGAATCATCTAGCATGTGATATGGGATATCTTTGTAATAGTTGACCAAATGAGAGTCATTTTCTCTAAATGGCTCATAAGACATCAGATATTCTGGTCTACTACCAAGCGCTTTTTCCTGACCAAGAACCTGACCACCGATTAAGGGAACTATGAAGGCATGAGTGGTCATTAACTAGCTTCCAACACTCTAGCGATCTCACGCTGCTGAATCTTCTTATCAAGAGGATGAAGATCATACAGACACTCACGCTGTCTTTTGGCGAGAGCTGTAAGTGATTCGTCGGTCATTCCCTCTATGTCAGATACTCGCATGTTAGTGAACGCATCGCCGTAGATCTTACCTTCCTCGGTCTCACAGAATAGAACAGAGCCGACGTCTACCACCTGCTGCACTCGAGATCTCCACCAGCCAGAACCAGCATGATAGTATACCGGCATCAGGCAGCCCCAGTTGCTCTGATAAACGCGGCACATTTCTGGTTCGGTCACGCGCAAGCTCTTATTCTTACCGCGGCGCGAGCCATAGATATTTACAGGCCAGGTCGCGTTCTTTTTTTCAAACCACCTGCGAGTCTTGTCATGCATCAGTGATGAAAACACCCATGAGCGCTCCTTGGCGGGTTCGTCGGATAGAAAAGAGTCTAGACCAACAGAGTCCTCGCCGAAGTTATTCTCTGGGCGCCGATTTAGATTGTATGGATTTGGATTGTACTGGAACATTCTGTCAGTGGGCCAGCCTGTGTTGAGCTTGGTAAGATCACCACCGGCAAAGGCACAGACCATGAGTCTGTTTGTCCTACTCATGACTTTGCTCACCGCGGCGATGTAATCAGGCTTGTGAGACATGACTTTCTCTTTGGAAGACTTGCCCACATAAAGACTGAAAATATAGTCTCTAAACGGGTCTCGAATTCCAGTCGTAAGCTCGTCGCCATATCGCTTGACATTATCAAGCACCTGATTTACTTGCCAGTCGTCAAACGCTAGGATACAATTCGGTCTGGCCGCAATGGCATATAGCCCATCATAAATGTACTGACAAAACGAATTGGTGGAGTGCAGATAAACGATTACTTCATCGTATGAGCTTAGATCTTCGCCAAGCTCGACCGGGCGCTGTTCGACTGTCCAGCCACTGTCCTCTAGACAGTGAATTAAAGAATAGTGAGAGTTTAGAATCTTCAATTCTTTACGAAGATAGAAGTCCCGGTTACATTGCTCTCGATTCAAACCGGTTATGAGTATTCGCTTAGCCATGAATATATTTCCTGCATAATTCAAGCCGCTCGAGCTCGTATAGCTTGTCGTTGAGTTTTCTATTTAGTCCTGACGGGTGGGGCAGCGTGAAGTGATCGACGCCGATGCGTCTAAGAGCTTCGGACGGGAAGTTACCTAGGGCGACAACTCGATCGTGGCCGAAGCAACACTCACGCATGAAGCTATAGTCTATGTCTCTGAGGGAATACCTCCCATGAGAGTGCAGACAGTTGGTGAATGAAAATATCTTTAGACCGAGTTGGTTTGCCCATCTCGGGAGTCGAGACCAAGTTGTAGACCATCCGCTCTTAGCTGTGGACGGGTTGATTCCGACTATTAGTACTCTCATTTAACTAGATGGAAGTGGCGCGCGTATACGTGTAATGACCCAACGTTCCAGTAGATAAGACCGGCCGTGACCTTGAGCTTACTGGCTAGAAGCTCTAACACATGGCGCTGAAACGCTACATCGTTTTTATATCCAAACACTACATCATTGGAGCGCATCTGCACGTGAGCCTCAAGAGCGCCATGCCTGATCATATACTGCACCGCGTTTGTGCACATGAAGTCAGACATGCCGTCTCTGTTGTAGTCCTCCCACATCGATGGTCGATTGTAGATCATGACGGCGCGGCGCGAGTCCGGCTTCTCGCGAAGCTCATTCTCTACTCGATGAAACTGGTTGTAGTTAGCGTGCGAAAATATGCACCAGCCATAGTTTGAGTTGATTAGACCGTCCTTGGACGCGACCTGCTTCCATATCTCCGGCGTTTCACCAGGAATATCGTTGACGTTGAGAGAGCAGGACATATACCATTCAATCTCACGCTGAATATAGTCTTTATTTGGAGTACCAAAGATTGCTGGCTCGTCAGCAATAAATGATGCAGACCGAAGCTCCAGCATCTTGCAGCCGGTCTTATCGGTAACAAACGACTCGTACTTAAGCTCGTCGATGAAGTATTGTCTTATCGTAGATACTCTGTTTCTAATTAACATTCTTGATCTTTCGATTGAGCCAGTCACGATCGGGCCGTTGACCATCGATCTTACCGCGGGAATACGCCACAAAGAACGATGAGTAATTGATTAGGTCTCGAGCTGAATCTTCTAGAGACTCAAAATTGGGCTTATAGTTTGGATCATTGCTCATTGCCTCCATGACCGATCGCATGCGTAACAGCTTAGCGTTCATAGAGTCGAAGATACTTTGGCAGCCGTTCGGATAATAGTCTGCCTGACGAATGCTTGAGTTTGGATTCTGATAGTCGTTCGACTTGCGCAGCTGCAGGTCGATGCACTCCTGAAGTACTTTAACGGATTCTTTGTCTGCCATAATCACCTCACCTAATAGCTACACAGTGGTCGTTCTTAATCGCAGATTGATGATCAAATTCATTCTTCAACCAATCTTCTTTCTTGCCAGATAGCTTTATGTACTCGTGAATATGCTTAGCGTCGACCATATATTTTGGTATGCAGCGAAACACGACGTCGTACTTATTTCCTACCTGCTCGCGGGATACTATTACAAAAAGTCTGTTAAATGACTGGCAGTCTAAGATAGACTGCCTCTGGCTGTCATTGAAGCGATAGTAATTTGTGCTGTGGTACATGCTCTTGGCCTCACAGATCACGCCTTCGCACTTTAGATCGGTCTTTCGCTTTTTATAGGAAATACCCACGGCACCAGCTGTAATTTTAGCAGTAGACTTAAAATATCCAGTACTCTCCAAAGCCTTCTCACAGCACATGCCCATGGCCGTATGCCATCTCACGGTCTTGAAGTCTCTGCGAAAACCCCTCTTCTTTTGTTCCTGCTCCCAGTTGTTCTGTACCATCGTGTCAAAATCTTCCTTGAACCTGGGATCGTTCATATCGACTACGACGTCTAGCTCACGCAGCGCGTCCATTATTGGTTGGCTGAATATAAACATTCTATCACTGTTTGGTAAAAATGTAAACTATTATTTTATCCATTGCTCTAGAAAGACAAAGTCTAAAAGAGATTTATCTTTGTTATGATCTGGTGCCTTCCATCCCTCGGGCTTAATAAGGTCTGGCAGACCAAGTGGGTTAGGGCGCGACTCCTTTATGCCGACTTTCTTGCTCATGTTTGCGGCTAGCACTCTATCCCATGCCGCGTGAGCATCGACGTCAAAGGCGTCTAGAGTGCCGATAGCTACTACACATAGATCGATAAGAGCATCAATCGCTTCGTTTGGGTCAGCGGCGTTATTAAGCTCATTGAGCTCCTCGGCTAGAAACTCAACTCTAAATTTGTAATATTCAACCAGCTGCTTCGCGGTCATTTTAGAGATGGCCTTATGGAAGCCATAGTGAGAATGCATCTCACCGATATCTTTTACCCAGTTGTCACTCATGTATCCACTCCGGTGTTTCACGATTGGTCCAGCGATGCATCTTTTTCTTCGCCACTCGATAGTACTGACGATAGTTTTCAACTGGATCGTCAGAGATTTTATATTCATCTGGCATTGCGCACAGCATCTTGGTCTTGTCATACTCCTTCAGATTAAATGGAGGTGACTGAAGCGGGTAGAGAAGAGCGCCGGACTTATGCTTCTTGCCATAGCGGTATGTATATTCGTCGAGAAGAGCAGCATAGTGCTCGACCAGCCATAGGTAGTTCTCAACCGAGGTACGAGTCCATACTGAGCTGGGGTGATTTATATGTGTAGCCTTGTATAGCACTGGCTCACGATTGTCATCCAGTACCCATTGCTTCATTTTACGGCCATTGTCGTTCTGAGCGGCAAGCATTCTGCCATCTAGATAGCGATGTGCAGTAGATAAAAGCTGTGCCGACTCAAGAATCATTTTTACGACATGCTTATCGACCATCCATTGTGCGGCTTGAACGGGGTCATCAGAAATATAGAAAATATTCAAATCTTTCTCCAAACCAGCGGTTTATTGTTCCACATGCCACATTTGATGCTCTCATATCCAAGAGACCTGACGTACTTATTGAACTCACGCCCGGCTTCTTTTTGATCAACTACTCGCCCATCAAAGTAATATTCGTTAAAATGACCGATAGCCCAGACATTAAATGAATTAGCGATCACCATATATTTTGGCTTAAGACTGGTAACCACCTGACGAACGTGAGCGATCGGGTTCTCGAGATGTTCATAAAACTCAGAGGCAAATACTAGATCTACATCGCTCTCAATCTCTTTGACATCTCCCACTAGCTTGAAGTCATACGATTTAGACATGGCATCGCAGAATGTCCATTGCTTTGTACCACGAAGATTTACAGCATATGCTTGAGCCGCCGGAAATATCTGCTTGAGTGCGCAGGTGCTATAACTTAAACCACAGCCGATGTCAACAAACGATCTGATACTCTTCATCTCATTATAGATCTTGTTCTTAGCCAGCTGTCTGATATAAACTCGGCTATAGGTCTTAAAGCACTGAAAGATATCAATGAAGTAGTAGTCATCATTATACACACTGAATGCTCGATCCATCTCTCTCGAGAGAAGATGGTCATACCACTTGACTGTAAGCTTCTTGAACAGCTCATCAGTCTTTACCAGTCTCAATGCTTCAGCACGATCGATGTCATTGAGCGATGTATAGTCGGCCAGAACTTGCTCAAACATCTGGCGAGGTCTGTCCTTGAGAAAGTCAATTACCATTCTGAGGCCATTTTTTCTTAAGCTGTCTTTCAAACTTCTTTAATCGATTCATGGCCTGGTGGCGATGATAATCCGTAGCGTGGCGATAGAACACTAGACCATCCATATGATCCATCTCATGCAGGAAGCATCGAGCAGACATGCCCGTGAAAGTCTCGGTGCGCGTTTCGCCGTTTGGTGTCTGAAAACGAACACGTACATGCCGCGGTCGCTTAATCTTGACAAAGAGACCTGGGTAACTTAAGCAACCTTCGTCTAGATAAATTGTCTCATCGGATTGGTTAACCACCCTAGGATTAATACAGACAAAGTTCTCGGGAGATCCACGCATGGCGAAGATGCGATATCGAACTCCGACCTGATTGGCCGAAAGACCAATGCCATTGTTCTCATACATGCACTTGACCAAATCTTGAGCAAACTCGGTCAAATTAAATGGCGGATCAGCAAAATCTACCGGATGGCAGATTGCCGAAAGCACTTGATCAGTTTTTGGCACCAGCTTCATAGTCATATTGTATTATATTTCTCAATAGATGTAAACCATTAAGCCACTAGCTTCGAGAAGTTTTTTACCTTACTAAAGCGCAATACTGACTCAAACCTGTCGACCATGGCATCAGTCCTGTGTGATATAACAAAGCAGTTTGTCTCTTCGGTAAGACTAGTAAGCATCTTCATGAATTCATCGGCGCCGTTATAGTCGAGAGAAGAGTCGAATACCTCGTCGAGAACCAGAATATTTGTATTGATGGAGTTGCGCATTTTAGCGATAGCTCTCCAGGCGAAGAGTATGGCTAGATTAAGTCTGAGCTTTTCTCCTTCTGAAAAAGACTCATATGAGAACTCGTCACGAAACCTAGACTTGATCGTCTCATTAAAGTTTTCATCTAGCTCAAACTGTACGAAAAAATCCAAAGCCGAGAGATACTTGTTAATAAGCTGATTCATTACTGGAATATACTGCTTGACGATCTTTGACTTGATTCCACCGTCCTTGAGCATTAACCCGCTCAGACTTAAGATCTCTCCTGCTTCTGATAGTTCGGTCAGTTTCTTATCGATCTGAAGCAGCTGCTTCTCCAGATCACTGATGTCCTCAAAGACAGAGGTTCTCTTTCTATTCTTAATGTCGTCTATTTCTCTCTTAGTTCTGGCTATGTAGTCCTTATATGTGTCTGTCTGCGAGTCTATGGTAGATAACTTTACTCTAATATCACCGATGCTATTCTTAGTCTGGCCGATCTTATCAACTGCTTCTTGAGCCTGATCTAACTTCTTCAAGAGATCTGGCATAGAGGATTCGATCTTGCTGACTTTTTCTTTCTTCTCATGCACGTGTTTCTCTCTGAACTCTGGATCGATTTCCTGAGAGCAGGTGGGGCAGGTAGTATTCTCATCGAAAAATTTAATCTCAGTGCTTAAACTAGTCGACCTAATCTCTAGCTCGTGCTTAAGCCTACCGATCTTTTTAACAGTCTCTATCGCTGACTTCTCATCACAGATAGAGGCTAGAAGCTTCTCAGCGTCTCTGACCAGACTCTCGCGTCGAGCAACAGCTTCATCTATCTGCTTTTTCGTGGAGTCAATGGCCTGCTCTCGGTCCTCTATAACCCGGCGATCATCTTCATCACGCTCGGCAGTATGTTTCCTCACTATCTTTATCTTTTCGTCGAGAAGCTTCCTGCTATTCTCTGCGTTTCGAATGTCCTCTGTGTTTAAATACATTCTATCCTTGAGCAGGTTGTTCATGACCGTGAATACTTGTAGGTCGAGAAGATCCTCAATGATCTCCCTTCGCTGCCCGGTAGGTAGCTGCATGAATGGCACGTATGACGCTGAACCTAGTACGACCACCTGGCAGAATGACTTGTAGTTAACCTTGAGTATCTGCTTTTCTAGAATCTCCTGATAGTCTTTTGACTCGGATGACTGATCCATCAGGTCGCCATTGACATAGATCTCAAATACATTTGGGCGTATACCACGCACTACCTTGTATTTTTTGGTACCTATCGAGAACTCTACCTCAATAAGCATGTTCTTTCGAGTCATTGAGTTGACAAGCTGTGATTTGTTAATTTTTCTAAACGGCTTACCAAATAATGAGTAAGTCAGTGCCTCTAGAAACGTAGATTTTCCAGCTCCGTTTTCACCAACTATCAACGCGGTCCGTAACTTGTCTAGATCAATTTGTATAAACTCATTGCCGGTCGACAACAGGTTTTTCCATCTTATAGTGTGAAACTTGATCATGAAAGAGAAACAGCTTCCTGGTAAAGGTTTACCATTAAGTTCTTGATCTTATTCTTGCTGACACCGCCAGTCTCGGTCTGATCAATGAACTTGGTGAAGATATCGATAGTGGATTCGGCCTCATCGATAATAGAATTATCGTCTTGAATGTCTAGATTCAAGTGATCCTCGACCACCTGCATCTCAATCACGCCCTGCTGTTCGATCTTCTCGATAAATTGATCGAACATATACGGATTGGTTTTATTCTTTACCACAACCTTTACGATCTTATCTTTAAACACAGTGAAGTCTAAATCCATGTGTTTGCTATTGAGAGAGTCGTCGTAAAAGGCTTTCTCAAATATTCTGATCGGGCTGTTGACAAACTCTAGCTCTCCAGTCTCAGTATCAAATATAGCTATGCCTCTAGGATCACCGGCATCAGACCACGTGTACTCCATCGCCGCTCCGATATACTGAATGTTACCGGACTTGGACCTGTGATGGTAGTGCCCTGAGCATACCAGATCAAACTTCTTAAAGTCATCCGGTGACGTACCACCGTGCGACGGGAGACCTTTGTACATCTGGAATCCGTTGAACTCCAGATGGCCAAAGCAGTATAGAGCGTTAGTCTTCTTGATGAGATTAAACGTACTTTCTCGATTTTCGTCGCAGATCCATGGGACAAACAATATCTTGCAGCCGTCGTACATTTTCTCCGTGGCCTGCCGATACGAGTTGCAGCTGCCGAGAGACACTATGTCGAAAGAGTTAATATCGTTTGTATTTTTATAGTAACAGTCATGGTTGCCCAATATTACGTCTAAATGTATGCCGCGATCATGTATTTGATCAAAGAAATATTCTCTAACACAGTGAGCCGTGTAGATATTAACGTATTTACGACGATCCATTAGATCGCCCATGTGAATGATTTGTCTAATACCGCGTTTTTCTAATTCTGGAAAGAAAAATTCTAAGTAATACTTACGAAAGTACTCGAGAAACTTGACGTTATCGCCACGTACACCGAAAGTGCGTATCAGTTATAAGAGCTATGCGCACACTGATTCTCCTTTTTCAAAAATAATAATATAACCTAAGCGCGCTTCTTGGTCTTGTTTGGTGTAGTTATTGTTCGACCGAGAGCAGTATTGCAAGCATCACGAATAGTTCTAACTTGAAGCTCATATGCCAGACGCTCGTTCTGACTTGTAGCGTTTATCATCTTGATTATTAGCTCCTTGATTATATCCGGAACTAGATAGGTAGTATTACTACTCATATGAATATCTCCAATCCTTTCTTTTTGCTGGATTTCTTTTTCTTTTTCTTGCTGGCCTGCAGCTTGTCCTCAAAGTTTTTAATGATATCGTCAGACTTCTCGTCACCAGAATTGGCTATATTAAACTCTGCGAGAATCTCGTCGGTTACGTAGATGTTCTGCATGTTTTTATGCTTTATATATGTCTGCTTTTTCTCGCGCTGAATTCGTCTGATGAATGCATTCCACGCTATCATTGTGAAGTAAGCAAACGGGTTGTTCGACTTGCGTGGGTCAAAGTTGTCTATAGCCACGATACAGTTTTCTATGCCGTCAGATATCATCTCGTCTCGCCACGTATAGCCAGAAAACTGAGGCTTTAGCGACAGCTTGTTGCATATAAGATATAGACACTCTCCAATATACTCTGGAATGCGCGGTGGCTCAATCTTCTCGCGCTTAGATTTTCGTACCGCCCTGATGTACACTTTCATAACTTCATACATCTGCTTGTTGTTGACGTAGTGAACCGTGTTCTTTTTCTTCATTTTATAGATATCCTATAGATTCGATATGGAAACTTTTCCTCGCTGTAAATTTTTATTCTTTCTAAAAAATGAAGCAGCGTATAATTCTTTCTTTTCTTCCAAGTCATATCATCAGCGATATCATATAGTACCGCTGCGGTCTTGGTCTCTGATCTACGAAGACCTCTACCAATTGACTGAAGATTTCTTATTCTAGACTTTGAAGGTGAGGCAAATATAACATTGGTTAGATTACGTATGTTGACACCAGTACTGTAGACACCATATGAAGCCACTATGATGGAGTCAGACTCAGTCTCGACTATCTTTCGTACCAGCTCGCGTTCCTCACCATCTACACCACCGTGGACAAAGAATATCTTTCTATCTCCAGCTGAGCGTAGAAGAAGATCGTGCAATATATTACCATGTTTCTCGACGTATTGAAACAACAAAAGCGTGTTGCCGCTGAGAGAAAGCGCTAGGTTTCTTATGAATTTGTTTCTAGCATCGTTCCTTACCAAGAAGTCTATCTCATCCTGATAAGAAGCCTTGGCCATGACTTTGCGGGTGTCGTCGTTGTAGCTGAGTACTAGGGACTTTACCTGAAAATCTGCGAGATGCTGCTGTTCGATTAACTCGGCCGTGGTGGTTACCTTACGAATAGGACCGAACAGACCCTGTAGTATCAACTCATGACACTGAGCGCCATCGAGAGTTCCAGTAAATCCAAACTTATACCTGCAACCGCTCATCTTTTCCATGATTGACATCATGGACTTGGCCTTGAATAGATGAGCCTCATCACCAATAACTACTTGAAACTGGTTAAACCAGGTCTTGGGTAGCTTGTATATGCTCTGCCATGTAGTTACTACAATACGAGCATCGGTCTCATTGTTTTGCCCACCGTGAATCTTATGACAGTCCTCTTTGACGCCGGAGTAACTCTCAAAGTCTGATACCATCTGGTGCACCAGAGATATCGTAGGTACTACGATTAAAGTTCTGGCATTATAATATCTCTGCATCAGATATATGATTAGAGACTTTCCTGACGCGGTAGGTGACAAGAACAGAGCTCTACCCTCGCGTACTCCAGACACAAAGGCTTTCATCTGATAGTCTCTAGGCTTCATGGTTAGGCCCAGAGAGTCTACAAACTTCTCTCCCTCTACCAGAGAGAACTCGGTATGAGAGGTATCAAAATCATATTCTATGAGATAGCTTCGCTCGCGGCAGAACACCTCGAGCTTAGAGCGCAGGCCGCAGTACAGCAGCCCGTGAATCATCTTGTATAAGCGATACTTACCGTCCCAGACCTTGTTCTTAACGGCTGGCATGAAGTGAGCGCCAGGAACCTCGAACGTAAAATAATCGTTTAGTTCCTGGCCCACGCCTGGATCGCAGACTATTCTGTCATAAGTCTCGTCAAATTTCTCTACGCGTATGACGTCCACTTCACTTTGCCGGAGCGAGCTTCTCGGCCTGAATCTCCTTGCGTCGCTCGCCTGCTAGCTTTCGCAGCTCTCCAAGCGCTTTGCGAGCACGGGCGGCCGCGGCCTTCACTCCCTTGGTGGTGAACCTCTCGTTCTCAGCGAGATAGGTTTCCCACTGAAGCTTCATCTGATCATTAATATTACTCATTAGTTAGCTCCCATTGTAAACTTGATAAAATCAAGAGCCGTCTTAAGCTGATAGCCACGACTCATGACACTTCGTATGATGGAGTCAAGCATCTCCACCTTCTCCTGATGTGCTCCGATCTTGAGCGACAGATTGACGATCTCTCGATCGGACTCCATGTATATAGGCACGTCTGGTTTGAGTATCATACCTCGCGCCGGTATGTCCCATCCCTTGTCCCTGTGCTCCTTGGTGGGACCCATGGTGTACATCTCGTGCTTTTCACGCTTAAGCGCCTTCATCTCAGACTCAAGTACGCGCAGCCTGATGCTTTCCTCTGTCCTGATGCGAAGGTACTTGGCGTGAAGTCTTGAGATTTTTAGCGACTCAGCGCTGATGTCAGTGCTGTCGATCTCGGCGTCGCGAGACCACTCTTCTATTATCTCTTCTATCTTCATGCTTATATTATACCATAACTTTACTCAATAGTAAAAAAACTTATCTTATTTGTACAACGTTAAAAATGTGTGGTATAATAGATCTACTGATCTTAAATCTTCTCTATTCTATACAGCTTGTATTTAAACGTAGCGTTTGCTGTAACATACTGAACGTCCTCTAGAGTGGTGTCAAACTCTACCTCACCTAGGCTGGTGGGAAAAGCATCCTCAAAGACTACAGCATAGTTGGAGCTCCGCTTAGAGCTTAGCACCTCGAGCTCAATTTCTGCATATATGCCTTCACCAGACATCGGTGACTTATTCTGTATCTCGACATACTGCTCAGAGTCTCTAGATCTGGCCATCTGCACCAACCAGTTATATATCTCCATATAATTTTTGAGATCTTCGTCAACCTTAAAAGTAATACTTAGCTCACTAAAAGTCAGATGATCGCCCGGCTTCGGTATAAATGTGAACGGATTCTGCTGATCAAATGACGGTAAGCTCAGTCTCGGTATAGTCACTTTCTGAATAAAGAAATTGATACCAGGCGCCTTCTTTATCTTGAACTTGAAGTTAATCGGTGATAGAAAATTGATGTTCTGCGGCGTTTCGCTTATCGCTGTCATTTAATAACCTTTTCGAAGTCTACCTTGGTCCATTTGCCGCTGTGACAATAAGCCATTACGACCTCTGATATCACGGCGTTTATGTTCTCACGCCAGAAAGTCATGAACATATTTACCCTTTTAAAGTTAGGGTATGTGTCGTCTGTCTGCCAAAGAAATTCATTTATCAAGTGTGCGCGCGCCGGCATGTAGTAGTATACATCAAGCGTTACCAGCACTTTCTTTGGTATCACTATCATCAGATATTTATATAAAAAAAACGGGGAGCACTTGGCCCCCCCTAGTCCATATTCATTTTTATGCGCGCAGTTTATTTATACAATGCAGAAACTTCGCGTATACCATACTTGGATACCGAAGAACCTTTCTGGCTGGCTCGAGCCAATGATATGTAGGGTATACCGCGCTCCTCGGCGTACTTCTTTAGACCGTAAACCTCAACCATGTCTCCATTACTCATAGTTATAAGATATCTCTTGTACTGAGCGCTCTTGTTATTGGCAGCGTGTTCTGGAGTAAACTTATAGCCCAGCTCAGCCTGTCTTCTAGCAAACGACTCACGTTTTGCCTTGGAGATCGCCTCACCGATAGATGGATCTCGTGGTCCTGTCTTCTTGCCTTTCTTAGAGGCTGAGATCTTTTGACCTATTGTCTTACGAGTTTCATCATCGTTATGCCAGTTCTTCCATGTTTTAGTGTTAAGATTATAGTAACGTGGACTTGAATTTTTTGGCTTCATCTCTTCTTGTTTTATCATTGAGAGATATCTATTTTCTTCAGTCAATAGATCTATTCTAGAAGTATCAATTCTTTTTATGATACGTCTTTTGAAATCTTGTGGACGTCTCTTATAAGATGTTCTCATCCAGTTAGATGAGCAGATATATCCATCATCTTCGGTTCCCCAGTGAGAACCTATGTAGTAACGCTTGTGCTTACGATCAAACCAAATATAAATGAATCCAGACATTAAAAAACCTCCGAAGTTTCCCTCGGAGGTTTCTTATCGCCGAGGTTGTTCCTCGGCTATTTATATACCTGTGTGTTTCTACATCAGGTTGGCGATAATCATCTTACGGTAGTAGACGTTGCTGTTGGTTGACAGCGTGCCAGAACCCTTCGTTAGGCCTTCAGCAAACGGATTGGCCACAACACCATAACGTGTCTTGAAGCCGATCTTTGGCTGGAAGGTCGCCTGGTCTACAGCGCGGACCATCTGCAGCGGCACGTACGGGCAGTAGAACACGCCGGCGTCGAACGCCGAAGAGCCCTTATAGCCGACCGTGGCGTAGTTACCACCGATCGCATACGGATCGATGTAGACGCGGAAGCGACCATTGAGCACACCGGCGAAAGTGTTGCCTGTGTCGTCAACGGCCAGGTTATTGCTGTTCAGAGCAGGCGCGTAGTCAAGAACGCCAGCCATCTGCAGGGCCGAAGCTACGTCGGACGAGCAGAGGATGATGTTACCCTTACCACGGCGTGTCTCACGAGCGATGCGGTTAGCCTCACGCTCCAGCTGGAACATCAGACCCTTGAACTTCTCAACTGACCAGCGGCCGTTTGAGTCAGTGTCGAGGTCGAAGACACCGGCTGTCGTGACGTTGTCCTGAGCACCAACCTTGGCGGTGATGTTGATCTCACGGACGATCTCACGGTTGATCTCGGCCAGAATCTCAGCCGAGAGAATATTCGACAGCTCTGTCTCGGCGTCTAGACCATGAATGGCCTTGAGGTCCTGAGCCAGTTCCATCGTGTACTCGGCCTTGAGGGCGCGAGACTTAGCGGTTACAGTCACCTTCTCGATCGTGAACGCCATCTGAGCGAAGGCTGAACCCGAGTCGACACCGAGCGCTTCAGCGTTGGCCGTGCTCATACCGAAGTTGGTGTTATAGAACGCGGTGTTGACCATCGCAGACGTGTTCGTCTGACCTGGGATAGAGGCAGACGGGCCCGTTCCAGAAGCCTGTCCAAACGTCGTGTTACCAGCCGTGAGCGTCGAGAACGCGGTGTTGCTCTCGTTGTAGAACGCCTCACCGCCAGCATTCGCTACGGTCGCGTTGGAATACTGAGAGCGCATCGCGAAGATCAGGCCAGTTGGGCCCGTCATCGGCTGCACGCCGCAGATGTCATAGGCGATCAGATTCGGCATCGCGCGGCGAACCAGCGAGATGAGAACCGGATCAAACGTGTCGATGTTGCCGGAACCGGCTGTCGATGACGATGAACCCATCGCGTTGACTGGAGTCAGCGACGAGGTTTCTGACAGAGTCTGGTAACCGTTGTGAGCTGAAGCTTCGCGCAGAGCAGACTCGGTATTCTCCAGCATCATGGCTGTGACGCCGCGACGCAGAGGATCCTTAATCTTGCCTAGAGCCTCGTGATCGAGGACCGCGGCCCACTTCTTCTGAATCTCTTCCTTAAGGAACATTATTGTTTCTCCTTGAATCCTTGTTTCTTTATTTATTAACTATTAGTTCTTAACCGTTCTCGAGATAGCCTTTACGTAGTTAGCTACGCGCGGGTCAACAGTCTCGGTAAGAGCAGTTTGCTCTTCGCCTTCGAATGTCTCTTCCTCGATGTTTGACTTGGCTGGCTTCTCGTCCTTGAAGTATGTATCTTTGACGATCTCCAACTTCTTCGTGAAATTATCAATGTCTCCGTCGAACTCAATCTCCTCAGCCAGAGACTTGAACTTCTCCCGCTGTGTCATCGCCATGCTGGCTGCAAGCTCCTCAACGACGTCAGACAGTTGAGAATTCATCAGCGCTTCTTTGAGCGATGAATTCTCATCAATGATTTCGTCCAGTTTCTTCTCGAGTTCCTCGACCTTGTCAGCCATATGCTCGACGACCTCAACCTTCTCTTCTGGAAGATCGATATAATGCTCGGCGAACAGCTTCTTCAGACCATCGATGAAGTCATTGGTGAGCTCTGTACGGAGAGAGGACTCAATGGCTACCTCGTTATCCTTCATCCACTCCTCGACCACGTAGTCGAGATACTTGTCTAGATTCTCTGTTGTCTCGGTTTCGATGCGCTCGATCTCTTCAGCCAGCTTGGTCTCAAACTGCTCATGAAGCTCCTCACGAGCCAGGATTACCTGAGAGACTACAGCCGCCTCGAAGATCGCGGCCGCCTTTTCCTTAAACTCTTCGGTAAGATCTTCGGTGCCGAACAGCTCGGCGACGTCTTCCTTCATCGACTGACCTGGAGTAATTGAAGCGATCTTTGGCATCGCTTCCTTGGTCTTTGGTCCTGATCCAGTCTTCATGTCTACAGATGACTGATTCTTACCAGAATTATCGCCGACCTCGTCGGCCTCATGACCAACCAGAGCCATGGCTTTATTAAACCACTGAGTCATGTCTTCCTTGTCCATGCCTGAGGCGGCGTGCAGCATGGTCTTCATCATCGATACCTTTGAGGCGTCGAGCGCCTTTGGATCGACTACAGACCGAGCGGCCGGCTTCAGAGAGTCACCAGCAACGGTCTCCTCTTTCACGGTCTCCACCTGCTCCTCGTTAATTTCCTTGCTCTTCTTAGTCATATGGATTATCTCCTTGAAACTTGATTTATTTATATTAGATTGTCTTTAGAGAATTGATGAAGCGGTTAAATCTAGCCAGCTTCTGCTCCTCGATCTGTGCAATAGACAGAGTGCGAATCTCTTTCTTTTCGTCCTCAAGCTTTTGCTCTAGCCACGTACCCTTGACCGTGTCATAGACAAATTCTACATTTTCCATAATTCCTTTGACATAAGCGTCAGGAGCAGACGGGTCAGCTACGATATCAGCGGCTGTAGCTAGACGAAAGTCGTCCTGAACTTCCATTATTCCGTCTTTAGTTGGCTTGAGAGTGCCAAGACCTCTTGAAGAAACACCCAGACCAGCACCGGAGAGCAGAAGACCTTTTGCAATATTGCCCATGGGTGTATCTGTCAGCTTGGCTTTTCCAACGAAGTTATCACCATCACGCTTGAGCTCAGTTATGATATGGGACACTCGATCTAGATTAATCTGTGGACCCTGTGGATGACCGAGCTCACCATAGGCGCGGTTGTGAGCCATCACTTCATTGATATATCGATGAACCTCGCGCTCCATGACTTTTATGGGATAGATGCGACCGTTCCGATTCTTCTTGTTGGCCTGAAGGAATACACCCTCGATGAAGTGTTCCTTGTCTCCGTTCTCCTTTACCTCTGAGAGGTAAGAGACTTCTTCGTTTAGTTCTGTAAATAAGCGCATTAGTACTTCCAGGCTATTGGAGTCGCGAGCATATTGGTTCCCTGCAGGGTATCTGATGCGCTCTTCTGAACTACAACATACTGAGCGTTAGATACCGTAAGGTTAGCGTATGTTACTCCGCTATTAGCAAACGTTAAAACACCCGTCGCACCGGTATTGATTACTCTTACTAGTGTCGAATTAGCTACCGTAGAATTAGCGCTTAGAGCTATCTCGACGCCCTGTGGTTTTAAAATTATCATACATTTCTACCCGTGTTAACATCAGCGCTGAAGTTTGGCAGCGTGATCGGTGTTACTGCTGGAGCAGATTGCTCCATCTTCTTCTTTTTCTCATTCTTAGTGAGATTCTTCGCCGCCGGCGGCTGTGCTAGATCTTCTTTCATCGCTTGCTTGGTGGCGGCTGCATACATCACGTTCTTGGCGCGCTTGCCGTAGCGTGCTCGAAAGTCGCTGAGCTTCTTCTTCATTCCCTTGACAATGCGCTCGCGCTTCTCCATCTCGGCATCAGACATCTTACGATCGCCAAGTTCGCTAGATTCTTGACTTAGGGTCCGATATTGAAGTGACTTCACCGGATTATCTAGCTTTTTTAAAGCGCGATTTACGCCCTTCGCGCGGTTTTGCATCATGCGATTTCTAATGTCAGAAGCTTCAGGATCATCTGCTATTTTTACTCTTTTTAAACTATCATGTTGTTTTCTAGCTGAGCTCGCATAACGATTAAGTTTATCGGCAGATAGTTCGTTGATCACTTCTTCCTCAGCGAGATCATGAATCTTAGGATCGTACTCAGACTTCTTGATGCGCGTGACGCCACCACCAGTCTTCGTGTTTTTGACGCGATCTTTCTTCATCGTTACGAGCATAGTCTGTTTGCTCTTGGCAATACTTCCAAGTGGTCTAAGCATATGCTTAGACCACTTATCTAATTCTGATTCACCGATGTGTTTCTTAGCTGCAGCAATCTCGTCTATCTGTTCGACTTCCTCGGTAGCCTTTACTCTTGGTTCAGCCATACCGAAATTCTTATCGCCCGACTTCTTTTTAAGAGCTAATTCTCTGCCAGCTTTGTGCTTCTCAAC
>Ga0194129_10001880_pt1 | contig 32920 bp, 27 predicted proteins | sample TA2KigCa35mmetaG_FD_150862 | JGI IMG/M metagenome (GOLD analysis project Ga0194129, IMG submission 150862) | Freshwater microbial communities from Lake Tanganyika, Tanzania - TA2015038 Kigoma Deep Cast 35m | ecosystem: Environmental > Aquatic > Freshwater > Lake | place: Tanzania: Lake...
GATGACATGGAATCTAATTAATTTTTTTTGTATATTGTTTTTGTTATCTTTTCGATAAAATCAGCATCATCAACATCATTGTATGGGCTATCGTCAATATCACCATCATTATCATCATCTAATTCATCATAAACATTCATGGGAATATCATCATCGTTAGGATTTCTTCGTTTTGATTTTTGTTTTTTGTAAAATCTATCATCATCATCGTCATCATCGTCATCATCGTCATCGTCATCATCGTCATCATCGTCATCTTCGTCATCGTCATCATCGTCATCATCGTCATCGCCATCGTCATCATCGTCATCATCGTCATCATCGTCATCATAGTCATCATCAAAAATATCATCATCATCTTCGTCTTCATCATCATCATCATAGGGATATGCAAATGAGGATAATGCTTGGGTATTCAAAAAAAATGTATTTTCTAAATTCATGTTATGTTCCTTTCAAATGTATTGGTGATTGTTCAATACTCTTCATTTCTTCTTTTTTTAGTTTCACTTTTTTGTGTTTTTTTATTGGTTTTAAGATTTTCTATTTCAGACAAGAAAGCATCATCATCATCATCATCATCATCACCATATAGTTCTTTTTGAGAATATTGAGACAGCTTGTTTAGCATTTGTCTAGAAGCATTCCTATCATTATCTCTCTTAGACATTTCTTGATATACCTTTCAAATTAGTAATATATTTGTATCAACTCAAAATGTTATTTGTAATATGTAATACATGAATTTGAAAAATCAAGTAAATTTTTAGTAAATTTTCAAAAATCTAAACATTCTTTCTATTTGGTCTATACCTTCATTTGATTTGAGGTATTTCAAAACCAATGGTGTGTTAGAGCCTACTTGCTCTAAACCACGATCTATGCTTCTTTGCCAAGTGAAAACCCCATAGGTATGTGTAGTAAAACCAATTTGAGAAAAGGTTTCTACAAGTCTACTAGCTATTTCTTGAGATTGGTAGTGTTGTCCAACTACTATAATCCCACATTTTTTGTTTTCCAATGGGTTTCGTTCGCCATATGTTGAAAATCTATTCTCTAAAGTATTCAATCGTTCAATGATTTTTTGTAGTAAAGCAGAGTGACTAGTCCATCTAACTGATGTTGAAAAAAACACAACATCTGCCCAAGCGATTGCATCATATATGATAGACATTTGATCCTTACCCCCATATAATTCAGGGTTTTCATGTGATAGCTTGTGTGCCCAACAACGATAAGGTCCTGCATCATAGCTTGCACAATTTTCTTTGCCAGATGAGTAGCAAGATAGATTTTGAACAATATGTAATTGATTGGCATCAATGTACTTTGTTTCAAAGCCATCTATGTTGTTGCATACATTTAGAAAATATTCTAATACAGTTGAACTTGTAGATGGTATGGGGTGGATTTCATTTGGTGTATGTGTAGTAGTGCTAATACCTAAAACTCTCATAAAAAAACCTTTGGATAAGATATCTTTCAATATATGTTTTTCATTGTACAACAAAAAAACTTTTAAAACAAAATTTCTAATCAAAAACATATTATACTTTTCACTTGACTTTTATTTAGTATTTCTATATTGTGTGCAAACTATTTTTCATAGACTAATGAAATGTATATTACTCGAACAAAAGGAAGTATGTATGCCACATCTCATCAATGCCACTCCACACCAAATTGTACTATTGAATGGCTTAAAGGAAAGAATTTTAGTTTTAGAGCCATCAGGTATTTTACCACGATGTGCAGTAAAGATAGAAAAGCAACCAAGCTTAATGATTGGTTTAGAACAATCAGAAGATATTGTAGAGATTTCTATTTCTCAATCAACATTAGGTGATGTTGTTGGTTTACCTAAAAAGCAAGACAACACCTATTTCATTGTAAGTCTTGTTGTTGCACAAAAAGCTAAGGAATATGGTCGAGATGATCTTTTAGTGCCTGATGCAATACGTAATGAAAAAGGTGATATTATTGGTTGTAAGGGTTTTCTCAAGCCTTGATATAGTAGTAAAAAATCCCTAATCTCTTATAATTTGGTAAATTACAATTTAGACTCAATTGGTGTATATACAATATTTTTTTGCTTGCTATTGTGAGTAGATACATCTGTCTCAAAAAAGAAATAATATATAAACAAAAAGTTTTTTGATTTTATTGTTATATCTTGTATCATAAAAAAGAAAAACAAAAACAAGGATTCAAAAAATGAGTGAAACACCAATACGAATTAAAGACGAGGGAAATGGAACTTGGTATGAAGATCCTAAAAATTTGATTGAAACAAAATACTCTCAATATGGAAACAATCTATTGATACAACCCTATGTAGAAGAGGTTGTCAAAAGAATTAGGCAAGAATTGCTAGAAGATGAAGAAATGGCTAAGGTGATGAAGAAAAATCCCCAAATGTTCACAGTTAATGCTGCATGGCGAACAAAACCAAATCAAGCTGAAAAATTCAAGGAGGCACTTGTAGAGGCTAAAAAAGACTTAGATGCTGAATATGAGGAGGCTAAAAAAAAGGGTGTCAAAATAAAGAATCCTAAAACAGGCAAAGAAGAGGATGTACAGCCACCTACAAAAGAAGCAATAAAAAAAAGAGCAAAACAATTTGTTGCTGAGATTTCATCACATCATACAGGGGCTACATTAGATTGGTATTTAGGTTTTCCAATAAAAAGACAATATATACCTAGTTATCTAAAATCAAAAGCATACAAAAAAATAAAACCCCTTTTACAAAAATACAAAATGGCCCCATATGCATTAGAACCTTGGCATTGGGAATGTAGTAGTTTGTGTAAAAAGAATATAGAAGATATTTTGGCTAAAGAGAAATTACAAGATGTCATGTCTGAAACTGAGACAAATGATGATGATGCGAGTGATTTTGAGAAAGAATCCATGAGGGGATATCCACATGACTATGGATATCAAACTAGAGTGAATCATTTTTCAAGTTTAGGTGATAGTCTTGTAGCATTAGGTGAAAACCCATTACCAATCCAAGAAGAAGTATCAATAGATGATATAGAATTTGATATGACTGGACAAAAAAGTTCTGAAACAGAAGATATTTGCACAATTGGCGCAATGCAACAAATATTACTTGAACAAAAAATTAAAGAAGAGAACTTAGCATTATCTAGACGAAACAAAATGTTAGTGGGTATAGGTATTGCTGCAATTAGTGCAACTATATTAGGTGTTTGGTTATACAACAAGAAGAAAAACCAATCTTAATTTTTAGGTTTGTTTGGTATTTGTTGTTTACTATATAGGACAATTTTTAGCAATTCTTAAACCTACACTATCATACATGTAATGCATATATACTTTTCTAAATTTTTCGTTCAATACATAGTCATTGGCACAATATAAACCACCTTTAGTAAAGCACTCATAGGAAGATATACTTGAAAAATCATAATTGTTTTCGAGTATAGGGTTGATCGCTTGACCTTTTGAGATTTTGTATGATGTAGTTGTATGGTTTTTATTTGAGTTTATGTAATCTATACAAAATTGCCTTACATTACCTAACATATCATAAAAGCCTAGTGCATTTGGCTCTTTAGTTTTTACACTATGTGTTTGTGCCATATTCATTATTTGTTTTTCCCCTCTAGCTGATATTTCTTGTTCTAACTTTAATATTTCAAAATCTAACCTATTGTGTGCTGAATGATTTGTAAGTTCCTTTAGAAATTGATGTATATCTTTTGGCTTATGATATACATCAACATATTGATTAGAATTGAAGATATTCCAAGAAATAGAATCTAGTTCAGCTATAGATTTTGTTTGATTGTGGTCATAAGCAGCATATTCCCACTCGGATATAGTAGGCAAACGATACCCATTGGATGTATTGTCAAACAATATCTTTAATCCTTTACCAAATATATTAGCATACTTGTAGGGGTTTTGCATCTTGTTTACTATATGACCATTTTCAAATACTATGTTTTCAAAAATATGTTTACAACTTATGATATAAGGCATATCCTTGTTATTACTATCAATTTTTTTTAGTTCATCCATTTCACTAGATTGTATATTTTCACAATACATCATCATACGATCACCAAAATCAAACTTGTAAAAACCATCATTTGTATTGGGTATAGTGTTTAGTATTGATTCTTCAATCACAGCATCATTGGTTTTAGCATTTATTATTTTGTAGTAAGGTTTTAGACCTGACAAAATACTCAATCTATTACAAAATACAATACAATCGAGCCATGTGACAGACTCAATAGGTCTTTGTAAATCAATACCATAATCAACAACACACACTCGATCATGTGGTGGAAACTTTTGAAGTGATCCTCGATATTGGTAAACAAACAAGCCATTGTGCCTACTTGGATTTCCCCCCATTACATACTCCCAAAGACCTTGTGTAACAGGTACATCGGCTAACCAAAATCCATTTGTAAGCAATATTTGGTGATCAATGTTTCTCACCTTTGGGATATTGTGATCCTTGTTTCTCTTGAATGTAGAATTTGACTTACAATAAATCAAATTGAAATTGTATATGTTTGGTTTTGTTTCAGATTCTTTACCACAAATTGCTATTTCCATTTTACCAAACAAGTCATTTACTGTTGGTTTTTCTAAGCTAGCTATTTGGAATGTTTTTTTTTGCAAGACATCTAATTGTTGTTTTTTCGCACATAAGGAAAAAGCATTGTTTCGTGTACCTTTCAATGCTTTACTTAAAATTCTTTTTTCATAGGAACTATTCATCACTTACACTATTACCCTTGTTTGAAAAACTTTTTTGTAATTTATACAATTTCATCATTGTATTTTATCAAAAACATTCTACTTTTTTTTAGTTCAATCAATAGATTTTCTATTTTTTTTGTTTTCAAAATTGTAGGTTGGAATGCACTAACATATTCAAAGGCTACTAGATTTTTAGTTTTGAAAAAGTTTTTTGAACTAAATGAATACAAGTAGCCCTTTTTGTTGTTGAAAACCTTATCCAAAGCCCCATCATACATTTCTTTGATATAGAATAGCTTATTAGATGCATCATCATCGTCTATGATGCCAAACTCAAAATCAGAGTCATCCCAATTACCACAATTCAAAAGTGCAATAGCCTTGTATTTAGTAGCTAGAAAAAAGGGTTCTTTTGAGATTTCTAATTCTATTCTAGGGTAGATTTTGTACAAGAATTTAGGATGCCCATAAAACAAAATTGGTGGCTTTTTGGTAATCTTAGTATCTAGTATTTCACCATTGCTTGTATTTTTGTTTGTCATGTTTCGATTCCATTTGGTTAATGAATATGTTTGGTAGATGTATTAGGCATTTTTGATGATCCTAAATCCATGCAGGAGTATATCTGTTGATATATCATCTCGCTCATGTTTTTCAATTCCTTGTAAACCATCTCTATAATTATAGCCTATGGAACAATAACATCTAAATTCTGTAAGTCTATTTCTTACAAAATTAAACATTGAACCATTGGCATCTATCATCCCATCCTTTTCTATGTCATTGCATGTGTATTTTATGTTGTTCACATAAATATGTGGTGAATCACTCTCAGCTAGATCATTAACAAGTTCTTGTTCATTAAGATAATATATACCAAATCGATTTGGAAGCATTTCAATACTATACATATCTATAGATGGATCATTGCGATATGCTAGATTGGGATAATATAAATATCGATTTTTCATTTCACTTGTACCAAAATAAATATCTTCTTGTAAACCACCTTCCATAGCATACTCCCATTGTAAAATATTAGGTAATTTGTAGCCATTAGCAAACTTGTCATATCTAATTTCATGCCCATTATCCCAACTACTTGAAACCCATTTTATTTCATAGACTTCTTTTAGATTATGTAGCTTACTTAGCTTATTACAAAACTTTAAAGCATCTATGAATTGAACTCCTCTTACATCTCTATTAGGGTTGTTATCGAATGTAGGTGGTTTATTTGTATCATCATAGAAATATTCAGGATACCTTTTTCTTGTTACTTTATTATCCCCCATTATATCTAAAAACATTTTTGTGGATATAGGGTATTGACTAATGTAAAAAGGTTGCATTTCAACCCTTACGTTTCTTGACAAAGCTATACCTGAATCGAATGCATTTGTGTATATAGACCAATTTTTTTGACTAGCATCCTCTAATCCAACCTTAATCATTTTAAAATTTGTGCTTGATTTTTTTTTCAAAGGGATTGTTGTTGCATATTGTTTCAAATAAATTTGAGAGTCAAAGTATTGCTTGGTGATACTCAAGAAATGATTGTTTTCAAGATTTTTTAGTTGCTTTTGGGCTGAAAACGAATTTTCGATATTTGATAGCCTTTGTAGTAAATCATTTGGATTATTGTCCATTTCATAAACTCTAAGAAATGAATCAAAAATATTTTTAGGCTTTTGATTTGTAATGTTTCTTTTGTCGAAAAGGAATTCGATTTGAGCATTCTTTAGAATTTTTTTTATGCTATTTTGACTCATATACCTACCCATTTTATCTTGATGGTTTATATAGGTATATTAACATTTTGGTATTTAAATTAAAAAACTTTTTAAAAAACTATATCATTAGACCAATGTGTTTACTAATTATTTTCCCAATATAATTTTAGTGGCTCACTTCTATGTCTAGCCTTTAATTTTTTCAATGCTTGCATTTCAATTTGTCTAATTCGTTCTCTAGTCAAATTAAATACCTTACCTACCTCTTCTAATGTGTGATCACAACGAATACCTATCCCATATCTTAGTCTAATCACTTCTCTTTCTTTCTCTGTCAAAGTGTTAATGACCTTTTCAACCTCATCCTTCATATTGCCTGTTGTAGTCATAGATAATGGATTTGGGGCATTGCTATCCTCTAAATAATTTACAAAGCTATTTTCTTCTTCACTATCCCCAAAGCTTGAATCTATAGAAATAGGTGTTTTGTTTATGTAATTTGCTTTTTGGAATGTTTCCATACTAATATCAACATCCTTTGCAATTTCTTCATCTGTGGGGGGTCTCTTTAATTCATCTTCTAGTCTTTTCTTACTACGAGTAATTTTATTGATTACATCTAGTAGGTGAACAGGTAGTCTAATTGTTCTACCATTATCTGCAATGGCTCTTGTAATAGATTGTCTAACCCACCAAGTTGCATAGGTGCTAAACTTATGACCTCTATGGTACTCAAATCTTTCAACAGCTTTCATTAAGCCTATATTGCCCTCTTGAATCAAATCAAGGAATTGTAGGAATGGGTTTTTGTATCGTTTAGCTATACTAATGACTAATCTTAAATTACTTGTGAACATTTTGTTTTTAGACTCATGGTAGTCTTTCAAATTTTCATTGATATAGCCTAGCACTTCTCGTATGTTGCTATTGTCATTTTGGAATTTAGATGTGAGTTCTTTACGAGCATGGTGAATACCAATTAATGAATTTCTAGCTGTTTTCCAATCCCTATCTGTTGCAAAGCACCACTCAGGCTTTGCCTCATACTCGAAAAAATCACTAATAGGAACATCAAATCGATTGGCTATGCTATGCATATCTTCATCATATTCGGATATTTGTTTTTCGATTTGATTGATTTCATCTACTATACCCTCAATCACAATCCAATTTATATTAGATTTTTTAATGAGTTCACACATCTCACTTTGGTAATCTCTACCCCTAATAGACTTGTGAGTATCCTTGACACTAAGATTGGATAATTTCTTTTTGGTATATCTTACTTTAGATGTATATATTTTTTTGAAATCTTCAATGAATTTTTCAAATCTTTGTGCATTCGTTTCCTTCTCTATGATGGTATTATCATCCAAATCACCATTTGGATTTTGAACAACAATACTAGAATCAAACATTTGTCTATGTGTTTTCAAGCCTAATTCAATTTTTTTAGGTAATTCAAGTATAGCATTGACACCAAGATCGATTGAAACTAAATAATCAATTACATTAAATCTACTTGATTCCATTATTTTAGCAAGTTGATTTTCTTCTTCGGCACTTAGTAGTTCTATTTGTCCTACACTTGCTAAATACAATTGGACACTATCTACACTCTCTACTTTTCTAGAATTTTTATCTTCTTTTTTTCTAGGTGTAGATTCAGGGGGATTACAAACACTATACATTTGAAATCCACTATTTGAACTATCACTTGTATTTGTAGTATAGGAATAGGATGTCATTCTTTTTTTGGTTGCCATAAACAAAAATCTCCATATATTTTTTTGAGCAAAAAGGAAATGTGAACGAACAAGTGGCTAGTTTCAAAGTCTTTAGTAATATATGTGCTTGTATAGGTATTCAAAATCATGATAAAAATGACCTATAATGATGTATTGGAATAGTATATCTATTTTTTAGACTTGATGTTTGTAAAACACCACCATATAAAAAAAGATATTTCATAAAATTTTTCCATCTATTTCAAATACTTAAACCATAGGAATCTCTAACAAGTTTTTATACAACATATTACAAAAAAACAAATATTTTTTTGGTAATTGTAAAAGTTTTTTTTGTATTATTGTTTCTATTCAAACAAATGTGTTTTTTATGTGGTGTATGGTGGTTGGTTTGGAAACCAAATATTGTATTGACCACTACCATCATCCCAATCATAAATGGCTTGATCCATTAAAAATCCTGCTTTCTCAAATGCTTTTTGGGATGCAACATTGTTGATATCGATCAACACAGGTGTTGCTTTTTTATCTTTCAAAAACTTTTTGATTGCTATGCTTGAAATAGATTTACCACTATATTCTTGTTTCACATAAATAGCACCTATTCTCCACCCCCTTGAACTTTCTCTTGGTGTCATAAATCCAACCAAAATATCATTGTAATATATACCACACCTAATTTTGTTGTTATCATAAGGGTAAACATATCCTTTGATAAAAGGATTTTGATCAGCCTCTAAAAGTAAATACAATGGGATAGTATCTGGGAATTTGATAGATATACTCATATCATTTTCATTTTGTTGATTTTGCTTGGTATTTGGATTGTTGTACCTTTTGAGCATAGCTTAACCTATTTATCAAAAATCAATGTGAGCAATGATGACAATTACAAGCATCACAAATACAATGCCTTTGTTTATCATCTTGACACTTACATTTGTTTCCATATTTGTTTTCAACCAAAATATCTTGGTCCAAGCAAGTGCAATGGTGTAGTGGTTCAAAATTATTATGATGAGGTGGTGAAACCCTGAAATCTAAATCACTCATATTGTGATTATTGTTTTGAGATATTGATTGCCCAATAGCTTGTTCAACATTTGTGGAATCATTGGTTGAAATGACCACACTTAAAATGCCAAAAAAAATTAAAAAGAACATGATATGGTAATCTACAAACCATTCTATAGCTTTATTTTCTTTCATTTGAGCCTCTTTATTTGTGGTAATGCTTTACAATAGCTTCGAATTCCAAAAAGTTTTTATGTAATTTAGATTTACCAATTCTTTGGATATAATCATCTTCCCAAAGTAAGCCTTTTCGTGTAGGTGTCTTTGTGCCTTTTTCTAGCAATCCTCTTTTTTGTAGTGTGCTAATAGCAATAGCGAAATATTTACCAATAGCCACAGATGGACTATTTCCATCCTCTCTTTTGTGCATTCTAAAAACCCTATCAATAAAATGCTTTGTATTTTCACCAGACTCTCTTACCATTTTTCTTAAAAACATTGATCTAAGGGTTGCCCAAAGAACAAGTGGTGATTGAGGACTACTATAATCCTTAGCTAAGGCATGAGCCTCTTCTTTTGTAATTGTGTATGCCTTGTGCTTGCTTGCTTGTGTTGCTTTTGCTTTTGTTTTGCTAGTTCTTGTAGTCTTTTTAGGTGTTGTAGATGATCTAGTTTTTCTTTTTGGCTTTGCTACATAAGGGTTTTGAATTGTAGAAATTGATTCACTTGTGTTTGATTCAATCTCTAAGCTATTACCTAAGTCTTGCTTGCTTTCAAAGGATGATTCCATAGAATCAATAGATGCTTCATCACTATCAATCTTAGATGATTCTTCGTTCTTTTTCCCCTTTTTGTTTTGATCATACAAGTAATAGCCTAATCCTGCTAATCCTAAAACACCAAGACCTATCCATATTTTTGAATTTGATGAATTTCCCATTTTTTGTTCCTTTTGAAGGGTTTATTGTTGTTAGCTTTAGATATATGTTCAATTTTAGGATTTTGATAAATTTTATACAAATAAACTTTTGATTTTTTTATGTAGCATGAATTCTACAAAAGATATGATATTTTTACTTTTTTATGACTTTAATATTTCTTGATGATGGTGTTCTTGATTTTCTAGCTTTGGTTTTTTTGCTTGATTTTTTTCGTTCAGATGCTGCTTTGATTTTCTCAAACAAGGTAGATGTAGGTCTTTGACCTAATCTTTGGCTTTGACCTAGTTTGTGTTTTTTTCTTGATCTACTTCGTTGCACCTTGTGTTTTGTATGTAAGGATGATTTTGTAGAGTGTTTACTACTAGGGTTTTCTCTAGTATGAATATCTAAATCATCATCATCATCATCATCATCATCATCATCATCATCAATAGATGGATTTTCTCTAGAATCTACATCGAATCGTCTAACAAGACTTCCATTTTTAGACAAGGTAATAAAGGGTGGTGATGCTACATCATCATCATCGTCATCATCGTCATCATCATCATCGTCATCATCATCATCAGCACTTGCAGGATTTTCTCTAGCTTTATCTTGTTGCTTTTGCCATAGCTTGTATGCACCATACCCTAAAGCAAGGATGCCACCACCAATAAGTCCTATCTTTAACCAATTAGTACCTTCTTTGCTAATTAATTCCTTAGCCTTAGCAAGAAATGTTTTCAAATCTACATCAGACTCAGGGCAAATTTTACCTCTACTTAGAATAGTAATTGAAATCTCATCTAATGCTAAAATCAAAGCATCAGCTTGGAAAAGGATAATTGCTGATGCTACAACATTCTCTTTAGGTATACCAATAGCAAGCATTTGCTGTCGTAGATTTGATGTTCCACTATAAATAACCTGGAGTAGAGTCAAAGACATTTGTTGGATTCTTTGAATTTGGAGATCTTGTACATTGAATGGAACTCCACTTACCAAAATACTACCACTCAAATTAACACTTGCTACTAAGCTATCATAGGCATCTTTGTTTGTTTTGCCTGAATCAATGCTTTTTTGGAATTGGCTTACAAATGCCTTTTTTAGATTTGTGACTGTTTGTGTAAAGCTATTAGCATCATAAGTGAATCCATATTTGATTTTCCATGATTCAAATTCTCTGTCTAGTGGGGCTTTGTCAATATCACTACCACTAGATGCTTGTTGAAGAGTATCACCTACTATTGTTGAGTTTGTTGGATCACCTAATGAACTCATTTTTCTTTGTGGGGGAAAGTTTAGGTTTGGTCTTGAAGCATTACCTTGTAATGGATTCATTCTATTTATACTTGTTGATGTACTAATAGGTTGGGGATTAATTTGATTTGTTTTAGGTGCTAAATTGACTCGTCTTGATCCATTCGATTGCATAATAATATCCTTGTGCTGATGGTTTAAAAATAACAAAAAAAGTTTTTATACTATTTCCATTATACAAAAAATACAAAAAATACAAGTATAATTTCTCAAAAGTTTTTTGAACTTTGTGTGTTTTATTGTTAGGATATAATAAATGACAACATGTGAATATACATAAGGATTAGTGGGTATGAGATACAATAGCACATATAAAAAATTAGAATTGAAGTTTGATGTTGTAAGGTATGCTAGAATCAAACAATTAGTAAAGCATATAACACAATCACATGAAAATGAAAACTTTTATATTACAAAGCCATTGAGTGTGCTCAAAAATTTGAACAAAAACAAAGCTATGCTATTTGTATTGTACAATGAAATAAGTTTAGCATTCAAGAATGCAAATCGAATAAGAGAAATAAGGGAAGAAACAAATGATGATGAAACAAGCTATTATAGAGATAGATTTCATTTGTTTAATTCAATATTCAAAGATGAGAGAAATTCACTAAATTTAGATTTGTATGAAATACCAAAGCATGATTTTTATTTAGAACCTAACTTAGAAATGGTTTACCAATATATAGAAAATAGACCTGACATAAACAAACATTTTGTACTACCTACAAACAAAACAATCAATACCTTTCAAATATCAACAACTCCAATCACTACAAATCTTTGGAATGGTTTAGCATTAGTAGATACATTCAAAGATATTCAATACAATAAGCATCAAGAAGACCCTTTATCTCAATGGCATAAATACCACTCAAAAGATTTTAGAGGTAAAGATAGAATTGGTGATGAAGAACTTGCAACACTTGAAAGGCTTTTGAGTCAATACAATCCCAAAAATGTACCAATGACAAATGTTAGCTTTTATGAAGCTATTTTGTTTTGTAACAAGCTAAGTGAATATTTCGGCTTAGAGCCATATTACAATATAAAGTCTTATAAACGATGTCAATATATATTAGAGAAACCTTATGATGAAGATGTGATAAATTCTAAGATTTTTGATTGGTCTAATATTACTGATAATATTACTTATTTTAATGTTTACAAAGACGATGATTATCATGAAAAAAAAATAATTGAGTCTTATTTTGATAGATTGTGGAAGGTTAATTATAGTGATTATGATGATGGCAATATATCAGGGAATGAGGATTTTGGAGATATTGATTCAAAGATCAAAACAAAAATGCGTAAGGATAGTGAGCGTGAAATAGACGATGATTATTATGATTATGCTAATGAATTTAAAGGCTTTGAAGATTTGAAATCACATTTCGAATTTCCTGATATCTATGACAAAAGAAAAAACAAAATAGTATACAATAATGAGTTTTACTATTTGTATAGTTCTGATACTAATGATGAAATAATAGGTTTCAAAAACATATTAGAGATTCCTGATCAATACCAAAGTTTAATGGATGACAAAAACCCCATCAATGAAAAATCAAATGGTTTTAGACTTCCTTTCTCTTGGGAATTACTTTCGATTATATCTTTAGAATTGAATGGTGTTGAAACAGATTTGATTGAAGGTAGCAAACTAACCACTAAGGATTCAAACTTGGATTTACATCAATATGAAAGACTAACGCCAAAAGAACGATTGGTTTTGGATGTTCAACATACAAATCAATCTGCTAGTCCCAATATATTTTGTTCTAGTACTAAAAGACCATATCTTAATGGTGTGTATGATATTGTGGGTAATGTTTACAAGTGGGTAAATGACACATTTTTTATAGACAAAGAGCATATTATTGGTGATAGTGAGAATGGTGATGGTGGATATATTGAAGCTTTTGGTGGCACTGCGATTGCATTTGGTTGTAGCTACAAGGATGATGTTGATGGTAATATCAGTATTACCCATGATAATCTATTCAAGCGATTAGCTATCAAGCAAGGCTATGAGGATGTTGGTTTTTTTGTTTGTAGGAATACAAAGATTTGATTTTTTGTTTTTTGTATTTTTTTTGCATTTTTTATTCAATAGGTGTATGTTTGGTTTCTAATTTTTGATTTTTGAAGCACAAAGACAATTGAATCAAAAAAACTTTTTACAAAACAAACAAGAAGGCAAACAAAACATGATCAAGATGTTGGATTTACAAAAAGAATCTCAAGAGTTTAAAGAGGATGTTTTACTAGAAATTACAAAGATTGTGGATGACCAAAGTTTCATTTTAGGATCAAGTGTTGAAAGATTTGAGAATGAATTAGCATCATATTTATCTACCAATCATGTGGTTGGGGTTTCATCAGGCACTGATGCCTTGCTAGTTGCTCTTATGGCTATGGGTATCAAACAAGATGATGAGGTAATTGTGCCATCTATGAGTTTCTTTGCAACTGCTGGTGTGGTTGCTAGATTAGGTGCAAAGCCAATTTTTGTAGATATAGACCCTAAAACATTTCTACTTGATCAAGAAAAATGTAAAAATGCAATTACAAAAAAAACAAAGGCAATTATCCCTGTGCATTTGTTTGGTCAAATTTGTGATTTAGGTGATTTATACAATCAAGATGATGTATATGTATTAGAGGATTCAGCTCAAGCACTTGGTGCTAAACTAAACAACAAGGGAACAGGTAGCTTTGGACATCTAGCAGCAACTAGCTTTTTCCCTTCCAAAAATTTAGGTTGCTTTGGGGATGGTGGTGCAGTATATGGTAATGATGAAGAACTACTAAACCTTTGTAAAACACTTCGTGTACATGGTGCTAACAAAAAATATTACCATAGCATGATTGGTGGTAATTTTAGATTGGATGCAATTCAAGCATCCATTTTGAGTGTAAAGCTAAAGCACCTAGAACGATGGACAACAACTAGACAATTGAATGCTGAGATTTATGCTGGATACTTTAGGAATACAAATCTAGTAGAAAAAGAACTTGTTCAAATACCTAATCCTACAAATCAAAACAACCTCCATGTATTCAATCAATACACACTAAGGGTCAAAAATAGAGATTTACTCAAGGATTACCTAACATCTAAAGGTATTGAAACAACAATATACTACCCATTACCACTACACCTACAACAAGCCTTTAGCTATTTAGGTTATCAAAGAGGTAGTCTTGTTGAAACTGAAAAAGCTTGTGATGAGGTTCTATCTATCCCCATGAACACAACCATTACAATTAATGAGCAAGCCTATATCATTGACCAAATAAACAATTTTTATAAAACAATTTGAAAAAACTAAAAAACTTTTTATTTTTAACTTGATGATTTTATTGTCAAAGAAAGGCATATTTATGGATATCTTGATTGAAAAATTAGAATCCAAACAAGCAAGAATTGGTATTGTAGGATTAGGGTATGTTGGTTTACCACTCGCCATTGAATTTACAACCAAAAACTTGAATGTAGTGGGATTTGATGTAGATACAAACAAAATTGAATGTTTGAATAACAAGAAATCCTACATTCCAGACATTTCAAGTGAACTTATTGGAAATGCGATTGATAACCAAAGGCTATTACCAACCAATGATTTTGAAATGCTAAAGCTATGTGATGCTATTTGCATTTGTGTACCTACCCCACTCAATGACAACAAAGAGCCTGATCTAACATTCATTGTAGCTGTGATTGGTCAAATCCAAAAACATAGGAAAAAGGGTCAATTGATTGTTCTTGAAAGCACAACCTATCCAGGTACTACAAAGGAAATTGTTTTACCAATGCTTGAAACAAGTGATTATAAGGTTGGGGCAAATTATTTCCTAGCATTTAGCCCTGAGCGAATTGATCCTGGAAACAAAAGGTTTGGTGTCCAAAACACACCTAAAATCGTTGGGGGTATCACTAAATCTTGTACAATAGCAACATCCACATTGTACAAGCTAATTGTTGATAATGTGTTTGAGGTTTCAGATACGAATAGTGCTGAAATGGTAAAGATTATGGAAAACTCATTTCGAGCAATCAACATAGGCTTTGTCAATGAAATGGCTATTATTTGTGAAAAGCTAGGTATCAATGTATGGGAGGTAATTCAAGCTGCATCTACCAAGCCATTTGGTTATATGCCATTCTTTCCTAGTGCAGGGATTGGTGGGCATTGTATTCCTATCGACCCATTGTATTTGAGTTGGAAAATGAAACAACTAAATTACAAGACTCGATTTATTGATGTTGCAGATGATGTAAACTCACATATGCCACACTATGTAGTTCAAAGATTGATAGGCTTGCTCAATGATGAGTGTAAGGCTTTGAAAAAGGCTAAAATATTGATTTTAGGTGTTGCCTACAAAAAAGACATAGATGATTATCGTGAATCACCATCAATAGAGGTGATCAAGCTATTACAAGAAATGGGTAGCTTGGTAGAATTTTATGATCCTTATATCACTAAGGTTTACTTAAAGCATGGCGATGAGAATAGTCTAAAGCGAGGATTGGATTTGAAATCCTATGATATGCTTAAGGATTTTGATTGTGTTGTATTGCTCACTGACCACACATATTTTGATATAGAGGAAATACTATATAGTAGTAAATTGATTTTGGATACAAGGGACTTCCTACAAAAAACTAATTTGGAAAAAATAGAGATTGTGCCTACACATATCAATTTACATAAATTGTGATTTCAAACAATGATATAAAATCTATATTCTTGACAAAAAAATAATCTAAAAACTTTTATAGCTTTTATAATTTTATTATATTTACCATACTAACAATACTAAAAGCCATCCAAGATTTGAGATTTATAATGAGAAAAGACATAACAAAAAAATGTTTGATGATAAAAAATACAAATGAAAGTCAAACACCTATAGAGTTTCTTGATTTCATATCAAGAAAAAAAATAAACAAAAACGAAGATGGGATAAGATATGATGAAATAGAGTTTGGGAATGTCTTTAGCATCAAATTTACAAAGTTAAATACAAAAAACTTTTCTAATAAAATTAGTGATATTGTGGTAAAGAATGATAAAAGCATAGCATTCAATATGATATATTGTGGTGTAGGGAAACTCACAATGGGAGGAATACCTAGTTTTGCTGGACATCCTAACCCAAAGAGAGATGAAGTAATAGATAGACCTTTTTTGTTAGGCGAAACTGAGGTAACACAAGAACTTTATGAATTAGTAATGGGATATAATCCTAGTCATTTTAAAGATGCATACAATACAAGCCAAAGACCAGTTGATAGTGTAACATGGTATGATGCAATAAAATTTTGTGATCTATTAAGTGATTTGATGGGTAGAGATAAATATTATAGGATAAGTGGCGAAATATATGCAAAAGATAAAAATGGTAATATCTTGAAAAATATAGAAAGGATAAATGATATAAGGATCAACAAAAATGCTAATGGGTTTAGATTACCATATGAAAAAGAATGGGAATATGCTGCTAAGGCAGGCACTGAAAATAAATGGTCTGGAACTAACGATGAAAGTCAGCTAGGAGAATATGCTTGGTATGTTGATAATTCGAACTATCGAACACATATAGTGGCAACAAAAAAACCAAACGAGTGGGGATTTTACGATATGAGTGGGAATGTACAAGAGTGGTGTTGGAATGCATTTAATGGTTATAGGATTGCACGTGGTAGTATTTTTTTCTCTGATGCATCAAGCCCATGCTGCAATTTTCGTAGTCTTGCATCAAGTGGAGAGATCAATAATTATACCATGGGCTTTCGTATTGCATCTTTTTTGTAGTCCATCAAACCATTGAGTCTTTTGACAACTAACAAAAAAGCACTATGCAAGTTTTTGCATATTACAAAAAATTTCATATTTTTGTTTTTGTTTTTGTTTTTGTTTTTTAGCTTTGGTTTTGTATAGTATGAATAGCAACAAAAAAGGATTCAAGAATGAGAAAAGATATAACAAAAAAGTTTTTGATGAGAGATGGTAGATGTATGAAAAAAATGCTATCTGAAGGCATTCTTGATTTCATATGTAGTAAGGGAATCAATAGGGAAGCAAAGCAAATAAGGTATGATGAAATAGTTTTTATCAATATGCTTGGAGCTATTAAATTTACAGAATTGAATACAAACAACTATTCCCATATTTCAGATATGATATATTGTGACAAAGGGGTTTTCGTAAAGAATATAGAATATACTTTTCGTATTGAACAAGAAATAACAACGATAGAAAAACCATTTTTATTAGGAGCAACAGAGATAACACAAGACTTGTATGAATTAGCGATGGGATATAATCCTAGCACATTTCAAGGTCTTAAATATCAAATTAAATATGAAAATTCAAGCCAAAGACCAGTTGAAAATGTGTCATGGTATGATGCAATCATGTTTTGTAATAAGCTAAGTAAATCGAATGGTCTACCTCCATATTACAAAATAGAGAGTCTTAAATATTATGATAATTCTACACAAGATATAGCATATCACAGCAAAAGTATTGAAAAGGCTAAAGTGAAAATACTAGGTGGAAATGGGTTTAGATTACCATTGACAAAGGAGTGGAAGTATGCTGCTAAGGCTGGTGTTGATAATCAATGGGCTGGCACTAATAATCCAAATGATGTAGATGACTATGCTTGGTTTGGATATAATTCAAACAAACAAACACATTCTGTGGCATTAAAAATGCCAAATCAATGGGGCTTTTATGATATGAGTGGGAATGTGGCAGAATGGTGTGAGGATCAAGGACATACTTATACTCGTGACTATAGTAGTCATTGTGAAGGTGCAGCAATTATTGGGGGGGGATTTTTAGACAATCCTAAAGAACATGCTAATGACCTTATGGTGCGATCTTGGAATAGGTCATTGTTGCGTAATTCTATAGGATTTCGTGTTGCTAGGTTTACTTAGTTTTCTCTTTTTTGATTTTTTTTGTATTTTTTTCTTTTTAGATTGACTTTAAACTAAATGATTATACAATGAGTTTCTCATTTCAAATAGGACTAGATACATTCAAGTGCTAGTAATTTTTGGAAAACACACACCAAAAAAGAAAGGTGCAATTCATGTTTTTCTTTGGGGATTGCCAAAACTATATCATTATCAATAGTAATGATGAAAAGCTACTAAAAAAGTTTTTGAAAATCAATAATTTTCAAAAAAAGTGCTATGAGAAACCAAAAAGTAAGATAAAATACTTTTTCTCTACCTTTAGTCCTATCGAAACTGATTATGAAAATGCTGATATCAAGCCTAAGAGTGTTGAAACAAAGAAGATATTTGATGACCATTTAGCAATAGCAAAATGGGGTGTAAAGCATGATGTCAATGTTTTGAATGTTAAGATGCGAATGACTGATAGCACAATCAATAGGCATGTGAACAACATGGATTCAAATCGTTTTGTTCTAGAATTCACAACACACTACCAACCACCACTAGCTTTTTTGGATAATTTGAGAAATCAATATGAGATTGATAGTATTGAAATCTACTATTGGAAGCTAGCAAATGCCACACTAGGTTGGCAAACAGATGGCAACAAAAATCAAGAGATTAGTATTTCCTATCTCAATAGCTTGAAAATGAAGAATACACAAAGCGATTCAGATAGCTTTGTAAGTTTTGATCCTAATCACCACTCTATGAATTTCAAAAGTCTAGGATTGTTAGATGATGAGCATACCTTGTATTTGAATTTGTTTCAAAAGTTTTGTGGTCTTTTCAATATTGAGGAATACTTAGAGCAAAAGCCAAAAACCTTGATGGATGTTTTGATTGAGAGCCAATATGGTAGCAATACTAAGAATGTAAAAAAGCAATTCGATAGCTTTTTAAACTCAAAAAAGCTATCTAAATTGATAAGCTTGAGCAATGCAACATTGTCTGAATTTGATTTTTGCATTGTTACCCAAATCGAATTCAAAACAAAGGAATTTGTTGAATTGGTTGATTTTGACATACTACACTTAGACAACAAATTTGAGTTGTTAGGTGAAGAGGTTGTTAGTATCAAGTATTTTGTGGGTATGACTAATCCACATAGCTTTAATCGTAAGCTATTCCCATTCTCTAACAAGGCATTAGGTGATTTGAGAATCAAGGGTTTGAAGAAGGATATATTTGATGAGATTGAAAGAATCAATGGTAAGGTTGCTAGTTTACTAGAATATGATCAACCTGAATATGATGTAGATGAAAGTGAAGATTGAAAATAAAATATTTTTTGGGTTTTATTAAACAATGATTTGACATTTGTTTTTTGTGTATGCTATCTATTGTCAGCCAAGCTAGTTTTTGGCTATGCTTTCTCAAACACAAAGGAAAACAAAATGAGTGATAATTCTTTAGAAAAAAAATCAAGTGAAGGTACTATCTTAGGTTTCTTATCATTGTTCGCATGGATCATTCCATTGATTGGTATTCCAGTCTCAGTTATGGGTGTCAATGCATCAAACAAAAACAATGATACATTGGGTCTTGTCTTATCTATTTTTGGGTGTATCCTATCAGCTGCCAATGCTTTTGTTGGTGCAGCAATGAATATGTAAGTAAAAGAAAAATCTATACATTTTTTTAATATTCAATTTTTCATATCCAATACAAAACAAATATTTTTATTCACAAAGTATCAAGCATTTGATACTTTTGTAATTAGTATGTATAAAACAAATGATTGCAAAAAGTTTTTTTACAAAAAGGTTTCAAAAATGTATTTGAATATAGACAAGAAGAAAATATCAAGGTCAGTGCTTTTTTTTGATGTGAATGACAATTTTGAAACATTGATAAAAAAGGATTTGTTGTTCAAGGATTTCAAGAATGAGATAAAATACATTGAAAGTATTTTGAATAAGGAAAGAACAATAGGTGGGATAAAGATTTATGAAAACCCACCCAAAAAAGGTAAGGGATACAATGATGATTTACAGCCATCGCTATTCGATCACCAACAACAAAGCGATGAACAAAATATTAATACAAGGGATACAAAATCACAAAAAAAAAGCATAGATACATCAAGTTCTAAATATAAACATAATCAAAAAGATTTTGAACAAATGCAGATGTCTTTAGATTTTGAACCCAAAAAAAAGAATGAATATACAATCCCTAAAAGTAATACAATCAAATTGTATTGTTCCCATCGTGTGGGTAAGTATTTGAGTTGGCAATCAAACAATGATGTGGATAAAATAATAGAGGATAAGTGTAGGGAATGGGATGGCTTAACACCACCACCTGATCCTAATCTTGTATTGAAACATAAAGAAGATGCTTACTTTGCTATCAAATCTTTTTTTGAAAAGGAATTGTATGATTCTTTAGACAATGATTTTATGAAAAAAAATCTTGGAAAAAACAAGCAACGTAGGAATTTATTCATTCCTAAGATATACCAAAGAGAGCAACAATTTTTTGTATTCCCAAGCAACCAATTTTTCATGAATATCAAGGATTTTTATAAGCAATATGATGATTTAGAAATCCAAATAAAACCATTGAATACAAAAAGCAAAAAAAGATATGCTAAAAAAATAAAAAATGAACATGAATCTTATGAATTATCTAACTATACAAATGTAGGGGAAATGGAATATTGGTCAAGATTTTTCAAAAAAATAGAAAGCAATTATTATAGTAAAAAAAATTTCTCAACATTAGAGTGTATTTTTGATAGATTATCAGAAGTAGCTATTGAAAAACAAATAAAGCCTGAGTTTTCGCACCTAATCGATTTCTCTTCAATTGTATGGCAAGATAGACGAGCAAATAGAATAAAAGATTTGAAGCATAATTTTTATGACAAAATTTCAAATTTTATCAAGCAAAAAGAGCCTATTGAAATGATAAAATGTACAAGTGGCTCATTTTTAGCTAATCCATATGCTAGTAAAAACTTGAATGAAAAACCAATATACAAAGAAATTAAAAATGATTTTTGGCTATCAAGCGAACCAGTGTCTGAGTTATTATGGTTAGCAATCATGGGAATTTATCCAAGATATAATGATAACAATAATAATTCTATTTATGAAATTTTTCATAAGGATACTTTATCAGCTAATTTAGCTTATTTGATATCATCAATGGATAAAAATGTATGGGATGATTCAAATTTTGTTTTTTTTAATCCAAATGTTGAAAGTCTAAATGTTGTTGACATCCTTTTGAATAATAATAAATATAGTGATTTTTCAAATTTGAATAGTCCAATTAGAGGACTAGCCCCATCATTAGATAATTTTGAAATGATGATTATTTTTTGCAATCGATTAAGTAAGCTATATGGTTTTGAACCATACTACAAGATAAAAAGGAAAAAACATAGCTTTCAATTTTGTTCGGATCCCAAATGTAAAACTTGGGACATGAATGTTGAACCTTTTACAAAACCAAACTTCACAGAATTGGCACTAGAATTGGAATCGGAATATAGAAAACTCACCCCTGATGAATTAGCTACAAAGAAATTTACTATAGATAGTTTTGATGTAGATTTTTATTATGATGACATTAGAAAATTTCATAAATGGCCTCATGCAATTAGACAACATCTAAAATTATCTGAAATGAACGAGTACACTTTTGATGTTGAAATAGATGAAGAATCAAATGGTTTTAGATTACCATTAGATATTGAATGGCAATATGCTTCATCGACACATCAAAATACTTGCTTTTCAGGATTTGATGAATTAGATAAGGATTTGAATCCTTATAGCAATACATCCATATATCAACTTGATATAGGGTTAGACCCTAAGGAACATACAATTTTTAATATTGACAACATATTATTCAATCGCTTTTCCCAAACAAGAAGTCCTATACCAAACAATATTGGAATACCTAATTCTTGGGGATTCAAAAACATGACTGGTAATATATGGGAGATTTGTGTTGATAGTGAATTATATTCAAGAGGTGAAAATTTCAATACAAGGTCTTTAGTTTGTAAAGGAGGTGCATTCAATAGTTTTTTTATTAGCAAGGATGATGTAATCAAGCAGCATTTAGATATTTTGAAAACTTGGAACATTATTCAAAACGATCCAACGAGGTGGCCATATCGTGGTATTGGAGACATAAAAAAAAGTATCGATGAACCATCAAACTCAAACATAAAAATGCTTATCGAAAACATAGACCAATATTTTGAATTTTTTCATTATTCAACACCATGCTTTGCAAATGATGTATCTATCGATCATAGTTCGAAATTTATGTGTGCAATTACAGATGATAGGGTTAGTAAAATTACACCCACACAAATGAATACATCTAATTATGTTCGAACAGGTGAAAATTTAGGTATTATTCAAATACCTGAAAAACAAAAAAAAGTAGAAGATGAAAATTCCAAATTGTTTCAAAACAATAAGCAATATAATAAGTATAAAACAAATCAATGGGATTCATATTCATATACTAGAAACACATCAACATCTTATCGTCATCATAAGCATGTCATTGACTCTTTATTTGCTTCAAATGGGCGAAATATTTATTTCCCAAAAGATTCTATTGAAAGCAAAAAAACTATTATAAATCCTAAATTCGTAGGCTTTCGTGTGGCTAGAAACATACCTAAAAAATGATCGTGATGTAGCATATTTGATTTCCCATTGAAACCTGTGATCTTTGTATTTGAAAAAAAATATGTCTAAGGTATCAATCATTTGATACTTGTGTTATTAGTTTGTATAAAACATAATATTACTAAAAAGTTTTTTAGAAAAGGTTTCTCAAATGTATTTGAATATAGACAAAAAGAAAATGTCAAGGTCTATGGTTTTGTTTGATGCTATTGATCGATTTGATGTGGACATAAACAAAAAATTGTTGTTCAATGAGTTCCCAAAAGAATTGGCTTACATTGATAGGCTTTTGAGCATAGAAACAAACTCTTTAGGACTTAGTATTTTTAGTAAAAGTGTTGTTAGTATGAATATTAACAATCTTATTAGCAACCCTACAAAAAAAGAAAGCAAATATAGTCTTGATGCACAACAAGCATTTGATTTTTTGAAACAGGATTCAAATCAAAATATTCAAGGACAAACACAAAAATTGGGTAAGCAACCAAGAAGGAAATCAAGTGTAGGTGTTCAAAATCAAATGGCATTCGATTTTGATCAAAATCAAGATGACGAAGATGAAACCCAAGATGATGTCAATACCTTTGAAATTGTAAATACCTATAGCTTGCCTAAACAAAATGCGATTGCATTGTCTTGTGTTTTTAGGGTTTCCAAATATTCAACAAAATACGAAAATATGTTCAAGACTATAAAAGAAATAGGATATAAAAAAAGGCTTGAAGATATTTCAAGCACGCCCAAAAACCTCGATGCTATTGTAAGAAAATCAGAAAAAAAAAGTCAAACATATCGTTCTATTTTGGAATCAATCGAACAATCTATTTCTTCTTTTTTGAGACAAAAATATGGAAAAAAAATGGATGATACAAGGCTCGAAAATAGGTCTTTACTTGTTCCTAAAGCCTATCAAATGGAAAAGCAAACCTTTGTGTTCCCTAAGGATGCTTTTTTTATGGAGGTAAATGATTTCTATGCACAATACAATGATTTAAAAAAAACAAATTACAATTTGTATGATGATAATACCACAATTGACAAAGCATATTTCACCAATGATATAGAAAAACAATATTGGGATTATGTGAATCAAAGCTACAAACAATTTCTTTATTGCACTCAATACTCATTTAAATCATTGGTAAATGAAAAAATAGTTCCTAAACAATTACTTATTGACAAAATTTTTGGAAATTTAGCACATATTGTATTTGATGCTAGATATAATTATAGGAATTTCTACCATATCTTTGATTCTAAGAGAGAAAGATTAGAATCAGAAAAAGGGGAATTGACTAAAAAGATGGTTAAAAGCATATTTATTGAGTCTAAGAGAGCACAACAAGATTCCCTATTTGGTGAATCTTTACCTTCAAGTGTTGAACATTATGACAAAAAAATCAAAGCTATTGAAATCGAAATAAAAGAATTAGAACAACAAAAAAAAGCTAAGGTTGAACAAGACAAACAAAAATTTTTTAGTAGTCTTGAAAAATTTTTGGTTGAACAGGGTCCACTAGAAATGATTAAATGTAAAAGGGGCTCATTTTTATCTAACCCTTATGCACATAAGAATTTAGGATGTGAACCTACATTTGAAAGCATTGAGAATGATTTTTGGTTATCTAGCACTGCAATACCTGAGGCTTTGTGGCTAGCAATTATGGGATCATACCCAAGATATGATTTACCAAGCGATCCCTTGAATAATCACATTATGTCTAGAACAGACTCTCACTACCTTGATGGTATTGAAGATGAATTAGATATAGATGCTAATTATATTTGGCATACCCTACAAACAAGCATGATTATAGACCATCTACCTATAAATGATACAAATGCTTCTAATCTTGATATGCCACCTATTGAGGATGTAGAAGATTTAATTAAATTCCCAAATAGTAGAAAGTATTTTATCAAACAAGCAGGGAATGATACTACATCAAGCGAAGATAGATGTATCGCCTTTACGAATCTAGATTTGGATGTAAACAAGTACTACAAGTTTTCAAATTTAGACACACCTATTAGAGGTTTTGCACCAAATGTATCGGACTTAGAATTATTGGTCATTTTTTGCAATAGATTAAGTAAGCTATATGGTTTTGATCCTTACTATAAAATTACTAGAACAAGAGAAGAAAAGAAATTGTTTTCTATCAACAAAAGAACAATATCCTACACAACAAAACCCCTCTCACATAGTGCCCTTCAAAAAAGAAATGAAGCTATAAATTCTATGATTGAACAGCTTGATGAGGATGAAAAGGCAAAAAAATCTTTGTTTGTTCGATGGGGGAGCGAATTTAAAGATGGTGGTGGACACTCTAGTCCACAGAGATCCCCTAATGGGTATGACATGATGATAGTGTACACATTACAAATTGAAGTCAATGACCAATCTAATGGATTTAGACTACCAACTGATCTTGAGTGGCAATATGCAGCAACAACGAATGAATCAACTTGTTTTTCAGGATTAGATGATATTTGTGATACATTGAATCCTTTTTCAAATCTAGCTAATTGTGAAATCGTTGTGAACAATTATAAAACTTCGAACATACATACAAGAATGAGCAAAAAAATTTATTGTACTTTTTCAATAAATGAGATTATTTGTCAAAGCTTGATGCCAAATCCAATTGGGTATGGATTACCAAATGCTTGGGGATTCAAAAATATGACTGGTAATATATGGGAGCTATGCATAGATAATCAATACTTGAAAAAACACTCTGAAATTACCACTAATGGTTTAGTTTGTAAGGGAGGGGCATTTAATAGCTTTTTTTGGCAAAAAAATGATTTCAAAAACAAAAGATATGCTTATTTGTCAAATGCTCAATTGATGGGGGATTCAAGTCATTTGGATCCTATGGGTATTTTTTCTATCGATCTTGATTTGATTTTATTATTACGAAATGAAGATTTGTATTTGGTAGTTTTCCATTATTTGATTCCTTGCTTTGCAAATGAAATTTCAATCATTTATACAAACCCCTTTTTCCAAGAATCTAAACTGTCTAATACTTCTGGAAATTACATATCAAATGATTTCATTGGTTATGAATTCAATTTCAAAAAATCAAAAGAATCACTAAAGGATGCTAAAGCAATAATAAGTAATAGTGTGGTTGAAGCAAGTCCACTATTTAAAAATTTAGCTATGAACAAAAAGCAATATTACAAATACAAATCTACTGAGGCTATTCAAAGACACAATTATCAAAGTGTAGATGAAGATTCATATAAAAAACAACAATATAGAAATTGGGTCAAGCTTAATGCAAATCCAAGCATAGATACACTATATCGTGTTAGTGGGAGTGTAAACAAAAAAACTGTTGGTGGTTTGGGAGAGAGTGAAAGTCTTGTTGAAGCACCAAATGAGTTCCAAGTAGATAACAATAATTTAAATTCCAAATTTGTAGGCTTTCGTGTGGCTCGAAACATACCTAAAAAATGATTTAACTTTTTGTGTAAAAAACCATATTATGTTTTCATGTTATCAAACAATCGTGTTTGACTCGAATATATAAGGGTGCAAAAATGACAAAGCCAATAGATACATTAGGTACTACATCAAGTTCTCTACAACACAAAGGAACTTGGGTTGTTCCCAAAAATTTAGGTGTAGAATTACCAACCCAGATATCTAGCATTATTCTTGATACACAAAAGAATTTGAATGCACTATGTGAAACATTAGAATCCACAATCAAAGTAGGGGAAAAAATAAAAAGAAGAGATATGTGGAAAAGAACACATATCAAAAAATTATGGTTTCCATTTATAAACTATAGAGTAGTTGACAAGGATACAACAAAAACTTTTTCAAAATGGTGGAATGATGAGGTCAAAGATAGATATCAAAAAAGCGAGATGTCTAAACAAGCTAGCGATTTTTTGAGCAAGGTATCTAAGGGTGATTCCTATAAGATATACAACAAGTTTTTTCATGGTGGTACAAGCACAATACTAGAAGATGATAATTATTTATCATGGGAAATATGGCGAACACAAGCGAATAGGAATATATACAATCGTAATGATTGTTGCTTTCATTTAGGTGGTGGTATATATTTGTTAGGCTATGTGAGTAGTCTTGATAAATTGAATACATTAATCGAATACCTTCAAAATAGAAAATATCCTAATTATGATGATTCAAGTAAATATTTGAAAACACTTGTGGATGAGTTTGATGATGTAGATGATGAGGATGATTTAGATATCGAATCTCAAAACAAAGCGATTGCTGAATCGAATAGGCTAATCATTAAAAGATATTTGGAACAAAAGGCATATGCTGATATTGTGAAAAAAATTGAAAAATCACTAGCAAAGCATATGAGTAATACACAAGATGAATTATTTGAAATACCAACATTTGAAACAGCTATAAATTATGAAAATTACATACACATCGATGAAATGCTTGTAGCTATTGTGAAAAACTCATCAAAAATGAATAGGATAACTGATGGACTTGTTAGTCGTGTAGACATGATAGAAGCTGAGGAATATCAAGCATCAAACAATGATGAACAAAAAAGTGTTCCATTACAAACAATTTTTGGTGATTTAAGTGTTTTCAAAAACATACTAAAAGACAATGCTTTGTTAAGAAGGCAAAGATCAGAATTACTAGGTAATGGTGTTGTGCCACAAACTTGTGCGATAGTTACAAGAGAATTACTTGATTGTATATTGACAAAGAAATATATGGTTGATTACCTACCAAGTGATGTAGCATCAATAGAAGAACTTGAAAAAGCACTCGATAGTTCAAGCAAAAAAGGTAGGGGTAAGAAAATAAATCTAGATAGAATGTCAAGATATGACAGCTCTGACAATTTGTTTCAAGTTGAAATAGACCCTAATGTTAAAAACGAATCAATAGAATACCAAATCGTCTATGAGGATGATCTTCGTAAATTCCCATCAGGCTTTCGTTGGGCAACCCCCACAGTAGGTGATTCCAACAATGCCAATCAAGAAAAAGCGATTATCAATTACATGAAAACATCAACAAAAAAGGTGGGCGATGTTGAAATTGAACAAATAGTCAAAATTGATAGGCAAAAATCGTCATTGATTAGTAATATTTTTGTTGAATATTTTAAACATCATAAGGTCAAGCCATCTGGTGATTTAAAAATTTACCCAAAAACAGGTACTTATGCAAATCAAAATTGGATTGATTCATTAATGGGATTAACATCTGGATGGACTAATCCTATGTTTGGTTGGCAATTCAATAAGGATACCAAAAGCATACCTAATGAAATTCCTAAACAAGTTCCAATCATCACTACCTACAAAAACAAAAAAAAAGAGAGTAAATAAAATGGGTTTCAAAAAAAACATCATATCAAGTGCTTTGTATCGCAAGGTTTTAAGAGATGTTCCCCTTAACATTCCTATTGAGAATCCTTCTTTAGATACAAAGAAAAATGTGCAAGATGAATCGTTGACACACTTGTCCTTGTGCTCTGGCTATGGTGGTATTGATATTGGGATGAGTAAATCCTTAAACAACTTGAAAACAATCGCTTATTGTGAACAAGATGCCATTAGAATAGCTAATCTTATATCTAAAATGGAATTAGGTTGGCTTGAGCCTGCACCTATTTGGACAAATTTAGAGGATTTCCCTATTGATGATTTTATTGGATCGATAGATGTTGTATCAGGTGGTATCCCTTGCCAACCATTCTCTGTGGCAGGACTTAGAAATGCAGAGGAAAGCGAAAAGTTTTTGTTCCCAAAATTCTCTGAGTGTGTTCAAAAGCTAAAGCCTAAATTCTTTATGATTGAAAATGTAGATGGTTTGAGAAGTGCTAAATTCAAGCCTACATCCAAAAAATACATAGAAAAACATAAAACCCCCTTTGTGCTATTGTATATGCTTAGAGATTTAGAGAATTTGGGGTATAGGGTTCATTTTAGATTAGAAACTGCTACAAGAGTTGGTCTACCCCAAGAAAGAAAGAGAATTTTTATTATTGGTATTAGAGTGGATTTAGATGAGAATGATTTCAATCAATATTTGGTGGATAAAAACCTTTTGATACTAGAAAGAAGTCCACATTCTAGGTCTAATTTCCAATACCCATGGGAAAGTTCAAGATTGATTGAGAAGCAATAAGACAATATTTATATTTGGCATATTGTAATATTTTTTTGATCTATTTTATCGTTGTGCTATCTTTCTTTGACTTTTTACAAAAAAGCTATTCAAGTCTTTGATAGGTATAAATCAAATGATAAACAAGTTTTCTACCCCCTTGAACAATCTTTCTGCATCTAATGACACATATTGGGTGCAGAAAAATCAAGATTTTGATAAATTGAACGATATACAACAAAAAATTGAAATCATTGATAGCTTGATTAAGCATCCAAATTTAGATGAAATCTATTCTTTTGTTCAAAAAAGAGTGTTTGAAAAAACATATATGGAAATCATTTATCGTTTTTATAGATTGGTACTGTCTAAATCTAGAAATGACGATAGATTCAAAAGGCTCGAAATAGAAATTAGGGATTTTTATAAAAATGAAATCATAGACAAGATGAAAAAGTTTTTTGATTACAAGCAATCTAAAAAGCAAAAAGGCAAAAACGAAATACAATTTGAAAAGCAATTCAAAAAAGCTACTCTTTTATGTGGTGATAATCTACAAACACTACCCCAAATCAAAGACAAGCAAGTCAATCTAGTATTCACATCGCCACCATACTATAATGCGAGAGAATACTCTGACTACACATCCTACCAATCCTATTTAGATGAAATGAAAAAAGTTTTTTTAGAGTGCTTTAGGGTTTTAGAGGATGGTAGAATGATGGTTGTCAACATATCACCTATTATTATCCCTAGAGTAAGTAGGGAATATGAAAGCACAAGATACCCCATACATTTTGACTTTCATAGGATTTTAGTAGAAAGTGGCTTTAGCTTTGTAGATGAGATCATTTGGATAAAGCCTGAGGCATCTGTACCAAATAGAATTGGTGGTTATTTGAACCAACCTAGACCTTTGGGTTATAAGCCTAATGCAATTACTGAAAGCATTTTAGTATATCGAAAAAATGCTGATTTCTTACTAGATGACAATATCAAAAAATATGATCTAGAGAATGATGACCTTGTGCTAGATGATAATATAGCTAAAGTAGACATAGATACTACAAATTGTTGGTATATTAACCCAACTAGAAGTAAAGACCATCCTGCAGTGTTTCCAAGTGCTTTATGTGAGAGAATTTTGAAATACTATTCATACCCAAGCGATGTAGTTTTAGACCCCTTTGGTGGCATTGGCACTTTTGGGCATACTTCTATTACAATGAATCGCATACCTATTTTGTGTGAAAGAAACATTGAATACATAAACAAAATAGTCAAAACACAACAATATGATATTTTGTGATATTAGATTGTATGGAAATCATACATTTTTTTGACATTATATCAATAATCTAGTATCTCTCTTTTCACTTTCGTTTTGCTTTTTCTTCAAAAAGGGTAGATTTTTATGATTGATGATGATGATGATTTGATGTTTGAGTTTGGTGAAAATTCAAGTGAAGATTCACAACAAAAGTTATGGCTTGAGGTTTTGAATCAAATTGAAATTCTAGAATTCGAGTATGTTAAATACTATGAATTGGAAAATTTCTCCTCTACTGTTTTCGATTTGGTGCAGGTGTTAATGAATCTATGTAATGATTTACTATCTAGATTCAAAAACGAAGAAGAAAAAGTAAGTATTCTACAAAAGCATTTATCAAATGCAACACTATTCCTTCAACATGTTGGTTCAAATGATGTTGATTTAGTAGAACTTTCTAACAACATTGATTCCTTACAAGAAATCATTCGCTTGAACAATTCATTGATCTTTGATTTTAGAGATACTTGTGAAAAATTGATTGCGATTCGTGTAGACCAAACAAATGAAACCTTAGTCAAATTCAAGGATGCTTTGATGTCTGAGAGAACTCATTTGAATGAAATACTAATGAAAAACCAAAAGATTTGTGAAAAAACATTTAGCTTGTACCCACCTGAAAGCAAATTAAATCAAAAGATTTTGGGTGCTTTTGTTTGCTTAACAAAAAGCGATTTTTTTTCAACATTGGATATTGAGCCTCAAAGCATGGGTTTGGATTACTTTTTTGGCGAATCCATAAATTGATTATCTAAGAGATTACAAAAAGAGGTAAAGATGATTGAATTACCAGATGATTCAACGAAAATAGAAGATTTAAATGCAAGCGATTTAGAAAGTCTAAAGTCAAAAGTTTTTTCAACTTTGGATAATCTAAATCTAAACTATATTGAATTAAAAAGGTTAGATGGCTTTTGCTATGATTTGTTTTTGAATATTATTCAAATGAATATCATAGCAAATGCTTATAGAACCTTTTTCAATCGTATGGATGCAGTGGTTAGTCAAATAGATGTATTTTGGTTGATTAGTGAAAATGCAATGCTTGAATATGGACTAAAAAACATTACTAATGAAGATTTAGACCAAATTTCAAATCAATTCCAACTACTTTCAAATCAAAACAAAAAGCTAAATAGCTTGTTAGATCATCAAAAAATGTTGTTGCTTTTCAAACAAGGCTTTATAGATGCAGAAAACCCAAGTACTAATGATTACTTAGATATAGTTCAAAAGGAATTGGATTCAATAGCACCTAAAATCTTAGAAATGCAAGATGTTGTCAAATACCAAATAGAAAATCTTGAAAATGCAAATGGCGATATCAAAAAGATATTGTTGAAATTATTTCAAGTGAACTAAAGAAAAAAAATAATATACAAGTAATCTCTTTTTTCATAAAATCTATTTTGTAGCCAAATCATACTATATAAGAATTGAAAAGGGATAAAGTAAATGCCAAGAATGATATATCATGAGCAAAGATATGATGCACATAGAGGTCTTTTTGTTGGTTTGATCATTAACAATCCAAAAGATCCAAGCAAGGAAAATACAACAGGTAATGCTAAAATATTGAAATTCATGAACACGATTGACAAGTATTCAGAAATGAGACATATATTCGATGATATAAGAAAATCGAAGGGTGATGCTAGGCTGTTTAAAGGTATGACAATACTTTTTTCTGAGCGATTCCCCATTGATTTCTTAAATCCAATGCTTGATTTTTTTGAAAATACAAATGCACTAGAATTTATAGAAATTGTATCTGGTTTGAAAGACCCTAGTCGAAATCTAGCCCTTTTGAAACAAAAAAATCGAGAGTATTATGCTAAAAGAGGTTTGCCTAAAGTTATAGATGTTTTAGACTTGTTAGGTAAGTATTGTGGTGTGCTAAAAATGTCATTTGATGATTACCAAAAAGGCATTCAAGATAGCCTTCAATCAATCGCTAAACTACTAAGAAGCCTTAACACATATATCAAATCAAACCCTTATTTTAAGGACGAGTTTGTATCCTACAAGCATGAAAATATATATCAAAGTATTTTAGATTATTTGGTCAAGATAGATATGCTTTTATTTGGCTTAGACAATAGTGATACATCCAAGCCACTAAATTTGTATAATGGTAATTTTTTTAGAGAATCTATGGAATTCATTAATCCCAAACCATTTGACAAAGGTGATTTGAAATATGTAAAACAAGGTATCAATAGCTTGTTTTTATGCTTTTACAAAGACCTACAGGTTTTTCGCCTAAGATTACTAGGCTATGCTCTATTTTCAAATGATGATTCCAAATTAGA
>Ga0194129_10001882_pt1 | contig 32906 bp, 25 predicted proteins | sample TA2KigCa35mmetaG_FD_150862 | JGI IMG/M metagenome (GOLD analysis project Ga0194129, IMG submission 150862) | Freshwater microbial communities from Lake Tanganyika, Tanzania - TA2015038 Kigoma Deep Cast 35m | ecosystem: Environmental > Aquatic > Freshwater > Lake | place: Tanzania: Lake...
CTGGTCGATGCGCGACCGGCCGCCTTCTACCGCGGAGAAACCCGCCATGGGTCGGCGCTTGCCGCCGGAACCCTCAAGGGAGCGAGCAATCTCGAACACGACCGCTGGTTCGTGCCTGGCACCGCCCGGTTCGTTCCGGTCGAAGCAGCCCGAAGCATTGCAAGTGCGGAACAACTCAGTGCCCAGACCGAAACCGTTTCGTTCTGCAACACCGGCCACTGGGCTGCCACCAACTGGTTCGCGCTCTCCGAGGTCCTCGGCCACAGCAACGTCAAGCTCTATCCCGGATCCATGGTGGAGTGGACCCAGGACCGCGAGGCGCTTCCGATGGACCATGTGCCGAACCGGCTCAAGGCCCTGCTGATCGATACCAGGCTCTGGATGGAACGACGCTGATCCGGTCAGCGCGCGTACCCCGGTCGGTTCGGGGCCGAACCCAAAACCCGCTAACGATCGGAACCTTCGTGGCAGATTCAGGTTGATGCAGCGCTGGTTTGTCCCTGGGCTTTCGCTTGCGTTCTTTCTCCTGCTCGCAGCCGAAGTCTCGATCCGTCAGGCCTTTCTCTTTCTGATCGGACTGGGACTCGGCGCAGCGCTCGCAGGTGCGCGCTTTGGCTTCACCACCGGATGGCGCGATCTGGTGGAGCGCAGAGACCCCCGCGGCTTTGCTGCCCAGGTGCTGCTGCTCGGCCTCGCCACCGGAGTGGCTTTGCCCCTTCTCGCAAGTTTCGATGAACTGCAGGCTGCACTCGGGCCGGTAAGCCTGAGCCTCGTCCTGGGTGCCTTCGTGTTCGGCGCAAGCATGCAGATCGCCGACGGATGCGGTTCGGGCACCCTCTACAAGGCCGGACTCGGAACTCCGCTCAACATGGCAATCCTGCCGCTTTTCGCGTTCGGAAGCTTCCTCGGCGCCACGCATCTTCACCACTGGCTCGCCCTCGGAGAGATCGGACCTGTAGCGCTTGCGGAGCAGTTTGGCACCTCCGGAGCGCTCCTGCTTTCCTTTGCGCTGCTCATCGTCCTTCTGGCGCTTGCCCGCCTGTACGTGGGAGCGGGCAAGGCCTGGCTCGGAACCCGGTGGCTGCGCGGCGCAGCGCTGCTGGCGGCACTTGGCGCCTTGCATCTGATCCTTGCCGGGCAACCCTGGGGCGTGGTCTACGGCTTCGGACTCTGGGCTGCCAAGCTGTCGCAGGCCGCAGGCGGGTTCGATACAGCGTCCAACCCTTTCTGGGGGCTCGAGGGACAGCAAATCCGCCTCGAGCAGAGCCTGCTGCTCGATATCACCTCGATCACCAACATCGGTATCCTCGCAGGCGCATGCGCGGTGGCCAACCTGCAGGCATCCGACAGCCCCCCGAAGCCACTGAGCCCGACACAATGGATGATTGGGCTCACAGCGGGCTTCGTGATGGGCTACAGCGCAAGGTTGGCTTTCGGCTGCAACGTGGGCGCGATGCTCAGCGGCATCTCCACAGGAAGTCTGCATGGCTGGATCTGGATGCTTGCGGCCTTCCCGGGCACGCTCCTTGGCATCGGCCTGCGGCGTCGCTTCGGTTTCTGACGCGACCTTGCCCGCCCCGAGGTTTCAGTGAAGGCAACGGCATGATCGATCCCGGTCAATCAAGGCGGATCTTCTGGGTTGCACTGCTGATTCTGGTTTGCTGGGATTGGCAGCGCTCGCCACCGGTCGACCTTCGCTTTGAGCCTCCACTGATTGCAGCGGGTTCAGGCAAGATCAGCGCAGGGGGGCACTGCGCCTTGCCTCGCTGAACGCAGCGGCGGCCCGCTCCAGAGGCATCTGGAGCGGGCACCGGGTAGGCTCCCGGGCGCTGGCCCACGGTAGGCACGCGGTGCTGCAGGCGGTAGTCACGCGGCGCTGCAGCCGGTAGTCACGCGGCGCTGCAGGCGCTATAACCACAGTTGCGTGCAGCCATCTTCGTGTGAAGCCTGGATGCGCCGTCATTTGGGACTCCGTTGAACGCTCCATTTCAGCACGATCAGGCGCTGCGATTCCCGGCGGGCGAAACCCGCGCGAGCGATCGCCGACGGGAACTCATTGAGTCCGAGCGCTACCGCTACGCCTGGGACAGTTTCCCACTCTTCATCGCGGCGCTCTGCGGCGGATCCGCGCTCGAGATCGCGGCGTCGTGGAAAACGAGCGATTCAGCGGCCGTGCTGGTATGGGGCGGCTTCATCACCGGCTGGATACTGTGGGGTATCTGGCTACTCTCCTACGGTCGCAAGCCCGATTTCGAGGCACTCGGACGCGCCGGGCGCGACCCCCGGATGCAGACGCTGCTGATTGCAGTGGGTACGCTGGTCGGCGCGGGCTGGCTGGCGCTCTTTCCGGAGAGCGAAAGCAACTCGGTGAGCTTTGTGTTCTTTCACACGGGCTACATGGTGATCAGCCTGCTGTGTTTTGGGGGTGTCCAACGGCTCTTTCTGCTCGCGATTCTCCCAACGCTGGTTCCCATCCCGCTCGCGCTCCTTCTCACGCTCGACACGGTTCGCCTTCCCTTGCAGGTGGCCGTCGTGCTCACCCCGGGAATCATCCTGGCGTTTCAGTTGCGCTTCCGGGCGATGGCCAGCGAGTTGCTCGAATTGCGTTTCAGGAACGTCGACCTTCTCGAGGATCTGCAACGCCAGCGCGACGCCGCCGAATCCGCCAATCTGGCCAAGTCCACGTTTCTTGCAACCGCAAGCCATGACCTGCGCCAACCGATGCATTCGCTCAATCTGTATCTCGCCTCCACTGCCGCCTATCCGCTCAGCGAGGATCTGCGCGAGATGGTCCAGCGCATGCAGCAGTGTGCGCGCTACATGAACGAGATGTTTGATTCGCTGCTCGACATCGCCAGGCTCGATGCCCAGGTGATTGCCCCTCGCCTCGAGGCGCTGAGCCTGCAACCGATCCTCCTGCGGCTTCAGTCGGAGTTCACGCCGGTGGCGAGCGCGAAGGCGCTCAGCCTCGAGTTCGTGAGCGAACCCCACCTCTATGTGATGAGCGACGCCGGAATGGTGGAACGTATCCTGCGCAACCTGCTGGCCAATGCGCTCAGCTACACCCGCCTTGGAGGGGTACAACTGGTGGCCAAGCGCCGGGGCAACCGGGTGCGGGTGGCGGTGATCGATTCAGGTCCGGGCGTGCCGAGGGCGCTGCGCGGATTGATCTTCGAGGAGTTCGCCCGCGCGCCCGAAGACAATCAGTCGGGCTCGCGCGGTTTCGGGCTCGGTCTTGCGATCGCCCGAAGGCTTGCCCAGATCCTGCGTATCCGCTTGCGTCTGCGCTCGAGCGCCTTCCGCGGTTCGAGTTTCTCGATCAACATGCCTGCCGCACCCTTTGCCCAGTTCAGGCTCGAGGATCGGGTCGAGCGCAGCGCAGCTTCGCTCTCGGGCCTGCTGGTGCTGGTGGTGGATGACGATCTGGAGGTGCTCACCGCGATGACGCTTTTGCTCACCCTGCAGGGCTGCCGCGTGCTGGCGGCCGGCAACTCGCAGGAGGCCTTGCAGCAGGTCGAACGCATGCGGGAGCCGCCCTCGCTTCTCATTTGCGATTTCGCACTTGGCCCGGCAGATAATGGCCTCGAGTTGATCGAGCGCATCCGGGACGAATTCAACGAGGATCTGCCCTCACTCCTGATCACCGGCGACACATCTCCTGCGCAGGTGCAACTTTTTGCCCGATCCAACGTGGAGGTGCTGCACAAGCCGGTCGATGGGGACGCTGTGGTTCAGGCCATGCAGCGGGCAATGCATCGCCGGGGACTTCACAAGGAACTGGCCAGCTGATCCCAACCCACCGGGTTGCCGGGCCGGCGCACCGGGTCGCAGGGCTGGTGCACCGGGTGGCAGGGCCGGCGCACCGGGTCGCAGGGCCGGCACGAGCGGCGCGGCGACGCCACACTCAAGTGCGCTCCCGCTCAACTCAGCCGCCCGATGCAAACGGAAAGAGCCGCCCGATGCAAACGGAAAGTTGCGTCCCGGCGCGGCGGCAAAGAGTGCCTGTGTGTAGGGATGCTGCGCCCGGCTGAAGATCGCTTGCGTTTCGCCGTACTCCACCACTTCGCCTTCGGACATCACCGCGATGTCGTCGCAAACCTGCGCAGCCACCCGCAAGTCGTGGGTGATGAAGATGATGGCAAGGTTGAGTCGCTGGCGGATTTCCTCGAGCAACTCCAGCACCTGCGATTGCACGCTCACATCGAGTGCAGACACGGCCTCGTCGGCGACCAGCAACTCCGGTTCCATGGCGAGCGCACGCGCAATGCTGATGCGCTGGCGTTGGCCCCCCGAGAACTGGTGCGGATAGCGCACCAGAGCCGCAGGATCCATGCGCACCCACTCCATGAGCGCCTGCGCCCGACGCATCGCCTCCGCACGCGGGAGTCCGAAATTCATCGGACCTTCGATGATCGCATCGCCAACGGTGCGTCGCGGGTTGAGCGAACGATAGGGATCCTGGAACACGATCTGAACCCGTCTGCGCATCTGGCGCAGTGCAGCGCCACCAAGGTGCGCCAGGTCCCGCCCGTGGAGTTCGATGGCGCCCCCCGAGGGTTCGATCAGCCGCACGATGCAGCGCGCAACGGTTGACTTGCCCGAACCCGACTCGCCGACGATCCCGAGTGTCTCACCCTTGCGCACGGAGAGGGTCACCTGGCTTGCCGCGTGCACTGGCGCACGCTTGCGCAACCACCCCTGGCCGGGGTAGGTCTTGTCGAGCGCGCGAACCCGGAGTACGGTTTCAGCAGAGGTGTCGCGCGGCCGCAGCCTGGGGGTCATTCCCGGCACCGCGCCGATCAGCATGCGCGTGTAGGCATGCTGCGGAAGCCTGAGCACCGCATCCCGTGTTCCCACCTCCACCAGTTCACCCAGTCGCAGCACCGCGACCCGATCGGCCACCTCGGCCACCACACCGAAGTCGTGCGTGATCAGCAACACCCCGGTGCCGTGCTTGCGTTGCAGCGCGCTGATCAGTCGCAGGATCTGGGCCTGGGTGGTGACATCGAGCGCCGTGGTGGGTTCGTCGGCAATCAGCAGGGCGGGTTCGAGCACCAGCGCCATCGCGATCATGATGCGCTGGCGCTGACCCCCGGAGAGTTGATGCGGATAGGAGGCAAACATCCGCGCGGGGTCGGGCAGCGCAACCTCGTCGATGATCTCCAGGATGCGCTGCCTGCGTGCGCCCTCGGTGAGGCTTGTGTGCGCGCTCAGCACCTCGTCGATTTGCTCGCCACACCGCATCACCGGGTTGAGTGCGGTCATTGGCTCCTGGAAGATCATCGACATCCGTGTGGTGCGCAAGGCGCGCAGGCGGCTCTGCGCAACATGCGTGATGTCCTCGCCCTCGAGCCGAATCGTTCCAGCGCTCACCGGCAGCGACTTGGGGAGCAAACCCATCACCGCCTGCGCGATGACCGACTTGCCCGATCCCGACTCACCCACGAGGCACACCACCTCACCCCGGCCCACCGCGAGGCTGACGCCGCACGCCGCCTCGTCGCGGTCGCTTCCCTTGGGCAGCGCAATGCGCAGACCGATCAGTTCGAGGACCGGCCGGTTCACCACTTGCGCTGCCGCAGGATGCTCCTGAGGCGCGCCGTGGAGGGCATCGGCAACCACGCTTCGATCAGACCCGCTTGGCCATCTTCGGATCGAGCGTGTCGCGCAGCCCGTCTCCAAAGATGTTGACCGCGAGAACGGTGAGCGCAAGAAACACGCCGGGAAAGAAGATGTTGTGCGGATACTGGATGAACTGGGGTCGACCCTCGGCCATGATGTTGCCCCAGGTCGGAATGTCGGGCGGCAGCCCCACGCCGAGGAAGGAAAGGATCGCTTCCACCAGGATGGCCGAAGCGCAGATGTAGGTCCCCTGCACAACCAGAGGTGCAACCGTGTTTGGCAGGATGTGCATCAGCAGGATCCGCCAGGTGGGGGTGCCCAGCGCGATGGCTGCCTCCACATAGGGCTCTTCCCGGATCGAGAGCACGAGCGAACGCACCAGTCGCGTTACCCGCGGAATCTCCGGAACCGTAATGGCGATGATCACGGTGAGCAGACTGCCGCGCCACATCGCCACGAGCGCAATCGCAATCAGGATCGCCGGAATCGACATCAGGCCGTCCATGAAACGCATGATGAGGTTGTCGGCCCAGCGCAGGTATCCCGCAAACAGGCCCAGGAAGATGCCAACCGCGAGTGAAGCCAGGGCGGTGAAAAAGCCCACCAGTAGCGACACCTGGGTGCCGTAGAGGACCCTACTGTAGATGTCCCTGCCGAAGGAATCCGACCCCATCAGGAACACATGCGCGATGGTTTCGCCCTCGAGCGTGATGATCTCGCCTGCCTTGCCCGGCAGCAGATCGCGGCTGGCGGCATCAAACAGCGTTGGGTCGACGGTGCCGAGCCACGGGGCGAGCAACGCGATCAGCGCAAGCAGCAGCATGAAAGCGCCGCCAAACCGTACCGAGCCGCTTGCACGCATCCGCTCCCACACCGAGGGCTGCCGCCGCACGGTGGCAGGTTCCACCGCGGGCGGGATTTCGTCAGACGTGGCCACGGTGCACGTCAATAGCGGATGCGGGGGTCGAACACCACATAGGAGAGGTCGACCAGGAGATTGACAAACACATAGAGCAGGGAAAAGAACAGGATCAGGCCCTGTATCGTTGGAAAGTCCCTTGCGAGTACCGCGTCCACCGTGAGCCTGCCGAGGCCAGGGATCGCATACACCGACTCGGTGACCACAACACCGCCTATGAGAAGCGCCACGCCAATGCCAACCACCGTCACGATCGGGATGGCGGCGTTGGCAAGCGCATGCCGCACCAGCACCTGCGACTCGCGCAAACCCTTGGCTCTGGCAGTGCGGATGTAGTCCTCGCCGAGCGCCTCGAGGACCGAGGCTCGGGTAACCCGCGCAATGAGTGCGATGTAGATCACCGAAAGCGTGACCGCGGGAAGGATCAGGTGGTAGAGGAAGGGTCCGAAACCGTCCGACAGCCGCTTGAATCCCTGCACCGGGAACCAGCCAAGCTTCACCGAAAGCAGCCAGATCAGGATGTAGGCCAGCACGAACACCGGCACCGAGAAACCCATCACCGAAAAACCCATCAGACTTCGGTCGAGCCACCCGCCAAAGCGCCAGGCCGCGAGGGTACCGAGCGGCACCGACACAAGCACCGCCACCACGATCGTGAGCAGGGCAAGCGACAGGGTCGGCTCGAGGCGCTGGGCGATCAGGTCGACAACGCGAATCTTGAAGTAGAACGACTCGCCCAGGTCCCCGCTTGCGATCTGCTTGAGCCAGATGAAGAACTGCACCAGGAGCGGCTCGTTGAGCCCAAGGTTCTCACGGATTCTTGCGATCTGCTCCGGCGAGGCTGCGTCGCCTGCCAGGATTGCCGCAGGATCGCCGGGCGTGATCCGCAGGAGGAGGAACACCAGCACAGCCACCACAGCCACCGCCGGAAGGGTGGCGGCCACGCGGCGAAGCAGATAGCCGAGCATGGGGCGGCGCAGCGGCGCGGCAGCGCGCCCGTCGGGATTTCGGCGGCGCCTCCCTGAATCAGTCCTTGCGTATGCCCCAATAGATGTTGGCGAGCCCCGAAACGTTCAACCCGGTGATATTCTTCCGGAGGCCCACAGGCTGCACAAACTCTCCCACCGGTGCGTGCGTTGCGACCTCGAAAGCCCTCGACTGGATTTGCTCGGCGAGCTTCTTCTTGCCTTCATCGTCGGTGGCACGCAGGAATTGCGCACGCAACTCCTCCAGCTTCGCATCTTCGCCCCAGCCAAACCAGCCGGACTTCTCGCCGCGCGAATCGAGCGCGGCGTTGTTGATCGGCGACCAGATGTCGGGCGATACCCAGGCAGTGCAGAACATGTTCCAGCCTCCCTGAGCCGGTGCGTCCTTCTTCGCACGCCGCGATACGAGGGTCTGCCAGTCCATCGCCTGCAGGTCAACCTTGAACCCGGCCTGGCGCATCAGCTGCGCTGCAACATCCGGAAGTTTCGTGATCGACATGAGGTCGGTTGGCTTCATCACGACCACCGGGGTTCCGTCGTAGCCGGATTTCTTGAGCAACTCCTGCGCAAGCTTCATGTTTGACTTGGACTGGACATCCGTCCCGATCGCGCTCCCGTAGGGCGTGCCGCAGGTAAACATCGAAGGGCAGGGCTTGTAGAGTTCCTTTACGCCCACCTGAGCCCTCAGGAAAGCCTCCTGGCTGAACGAGGCGAGCGCGGCCCGCCGCACTTCAGGCTTGTTGAAGGGCGGATGCAAGTGGTTGAACCGGCACATGTACTGCAAACCGATCGTGGGCTTGAGCACACTGATCGCACTTTCCTTCGTTGCCGACTCGTAGAGGTCGAAGGCAACCTGCTCTAGAATGTCGACCTCCCCCTTGATCAGGGCGCTCAGCCCCGCCTGCCCGTCGCGCAGGGCCAGATTCCACACCACCCGGTCAACAAAAACTTCCTTGCTGCCGGCAGTGCCCGAAGCCGGCTCCGGGCGCGGCTTATAGTTTCGGAACTTCAGATACACCGCCTTGTCGCCCGGCTTGAACTCGTCGGCCTTGAAGGTGTAGGGGCCCGAGCCAATGTGCTCGGCGATCTGCTTGAAAGGGTCGGTGTCGGCGATCCGCTTGGGCATGATGAAGGGAACGTTTGAGGAGGGCTTGCCGAGTGCCTCCAGCACGAAGCCGCAGGGTTCCTTGAACACGATGCGAAAGCGGTTGACGCTGATCGTTTCGAGGCGGTCGACGAAGCTGTACATTGCCACGCCCATCGCGTCGCGCTTGCCCCAGCGGTTGAGCGAGGCGATCACATCCTCCGAGGTCACCGGATTGCCGTCGTGAAACTCGAGACCGTCGCGCAGCTTGAACTCCCAAACCTTCCTGTCGGCCGAAACCAGCCAGGTCTCCACCATTTGCGGCTTCACTTCATTCTTTGCGTCTGTACCGAATAAAGTGTCGTAAATCATGTAGCCGTGATTGCGGCTCATGTACGCGGTGGTCCAGATCGGGTCGAGGATCGCCAGGTTGGAGTGCGGCACCACGTTAAGCACCTTCTCCTGCGCCTTCACAACTGCGGGGAGCGTGAGGGCGCAGGCGGCGAGCGCAAGGCCGGCCATCGAAACCACAGCAGCCTTGCCTTTCAGCCAGCCACCTGCCTGCGACAACCGGGAGCGCTGTGCAGAACGGTTCTGTCCCCCCGCACAACCGGTATCCGACGCCGCCGGAGGCGCGCCGAACCCGCCACCGTCCGTGTTTGTGTTGTTTAGCATCTGCTTACTCCTCATGGTTCAAGTGCAGAATAGCCGATCTTCGCTTTGCCGTGCAAGCGAAGGCGATTTGACGGTGCTGGCGAAACCCGGGAATGCGGCGCCTCACGCTGCAGTGCGCCCTGCACCGTCACCCTCGGCGCGCTTCGCCCCACCACTTCGCCCCACTACTTGGCCCCCTTGTGCCGCTCGCCCCAGGCAGAAACACCGCCAGTCGGTTTCCCGTGCTCGCTGATCCGATCGTTGCACGGTGGAACCAACCTCGCCCGTTTGTCCGTGTTAGCGTTCGGTGAGGATGGTTAGCCTCGGTCCACCGCGGATGTATTTCGGCCGATCGCGATCAGCCCTCAACCCAAAAAGATCCCAGGCAGTGCCCGTCGCAGCAATCAAGGAGACCAACCCCATGAAGACAACGCTGAGGACTCTTGGCGCCCTTTTTCTTTCCCTCGCGGTTCTGACTACATCTGCCCTTGCGCAAGACAAGAAAGTCCGTGCACAAATGGGCTGGGCCTTCCCCAGCAACACTGGATTGCTGGGCCCCGCCCAGACCCGGCTGGTAGAAACGATCCGCACCATGTCGGGCGGTTCGATCGATGTCCGGGGCTTCGAACCGGGGGCGCTCGTCCCCGCCAACCAGTACCTGGATGCTGTGGGAAACGGTTCGCTCGACATGGCTTTCACCGTGTCGGCGTTCTGGACCGGCAAGGATATTGCATTCGCCCTCTACGGGGCGGTACCCTTTGGCCCGGAAGGCGGCGAGTACATCGCATGGATCAAGCACGGCGGTGGCGAGGCGCTGATGAAGGAGCTCCACGCAAAGTACAACGTGGAAGTGATTCCCTGCGGCCTCATTTCACCGGAGGCATCGGGCTGGTTCCGCAAGGAAATCCGTTCGCTCGATGATCTCAAGGGCTTGAAGATGCGCTTTCTTGGACTCGGCGCCAATGTGATGCAGAAGTTTGGCGTGTCCACGCAACTGCTGCAGGCTGGCGAGATCTTTCAGGCGCTTCAACTCGGCACGATCGACGCTACCGAGTTCTCCATGCCGGTCATGGACGCCACCCTGGGCTTCCATCAAGTGGCCAAACATTACTACTTCCCCGGCTGGCATCAGCAGTCCACGCTCAACGAGTTGATCATCTCGAAGAAGAAGTGGGCTGAGCTCAGTCCGACCCAGCAAGCAGTGCTGCGTACCGCTTGCGACGCCAACATGCTGCAGATGTTTGCCGACGGCGAGGCCGCACAGTTCTCGGTGCTTCAGGATCTGCAAAAGAACAAGGGCGTAACCCTCCACCGCTGGTCTCCGCAGATCCTCGCCGCGTTCGAAAAGGCCTGGGAGGAGGTGGCCGCCGAGCAGTCGGCAAAGAGCGCCGACTTCAAGAAGGGCTATGAGTCCTACACCAACTTTCGCAGGAACTACAAGATCTGGAAGGATCTGGGCTACCTGAAGTAGCCCCGACGAGCGCCTGCCGCGCCGCGTTGGGACGCGCTTCGCCCTCCCAGCCCAGCCAGCAAGTCAGCCGCCTTGAATTTTCTCCTCCAGTTCGCAGATCGTGTCGAAGACGCCCTGCGCCGGATCGCAGACCTTGGCGCATGGGCCTTCATCGCATGCATTGTCGTGATCACCTTTGACGTGATCACCCGGAAGATGGGCTTTCAACTCCCTGGCCTCGGATCAACCCGCCTGCAGGAACTCGAGTGGCACCTGCATGCGGTGCTCTTCTGTACCTGGCTCGGCTACGCCTATTTGCGCAACGGTCATGTGCGGATCGATGTCTTCTCAGCCCCGCTTGCTCCCCGCACGAAGCTTTGGCTCGAACTGGTCTGCTGCCTCGTCTTTGCCGCTCCCTACCTGTGGATTGCACTGCCCAACGCCTACGATTTCTTCATGGTGTCCCTGAGACAGGGCGAATCCTCCGACGCACCCACGGGACTCCCTTACCGCTGGGTGGTGAAATTCCTGCTTTTCGTGGCCTTCCTGACCGTTGCCGCTGCAGTGGCGGCGGTTGCGGCCCGCTGTCTTGTTGCACTCTACGGCACACAGGATCAGCAAAGGAGGGCTCAGGTGCCTTTTGCACGCCAAGACTGAGGGCACGCCCCGATGACCGACTGGCTCATCGACCACCTCGCGGTGATCATGTTCTTCGCGCTGGTCTTCGTGATGTTCCTAGGCTATCCCGTGGCATTCCTTCTTGGCGCCATTGGAATCGGGTTCGGATTCCTTGGAATCGCCTTCGAGGTGTTCAGCATGACCCAGTTTGCGAACCTTCTGCCGCGCATCTACGGCCAGGCTGCGCAGAATCAGGTGCTGGTGGCGATCCCGATGTTCGTCTTCATGGGAACCATGCTCGAAAGGAGCGGCGTGGCCGAAGAGCTGCTCAAGATCCTGCAGTCCATGCTGCGCAATGTACCCGGTGGGCTGGCCATCGCCGTCACGCTGCTTGGCACGATCATGGCAGCCACCACCGGAATCGTTGGCGCCTCGGTGATCATGCTCACGCTCATTGCACTGCCGGTGATGCTCCAGAGCGGCTACAACAAGTCCCTGGCGGTGGGCACGATCGCCTCGGCAGGCACCCTTGGGATCCTGCTCCCACCAAGCATTATGCTGGTGATCATGGGAGACTTGATGGGCATCCCCGTGGGAACACTCTTCACAGGAGCGATTGCCCCCGGGTTGTTGATGTCGTTGCTTTACGTGATCTTCATCGCTTGCGCTTGCTGGTTCAACCCCGCGCTCGCGCCGATTCTCAAGGGCAAATCCCCTGCCGAGGGGGATCGTCTGAGTGCCGCAAAAATCCTTCGCGGCTTTGTACCGCCCACGTTTCTGATTGCCTTGGTCCTGGGCTCGATCTTTGCCGGCTGGGCAACGCCGACCGAGGCTTCAGGGATTGGCGGCCTCGGCGCGATTCTCCTGGCAATCGCGAATCGACGCCTCTCAATGCAGACCTTGCGCGAGGTGATGCGTTCGGCTGCGCTCACAAACGCAATGGTGTTTTTCATCATTTTCGGAGCGACCCTGTTCTCCTACGTCTTCAGGGCGCTCGGGGGCGACGATGTCGTCGCCGAACTGCTCAAGGCAATGGGCCTTGACACGGGGTGGGAGGTCATGGTCTTCGTGCAGATTCTGGTCTTTTTTATGGGCTTTTTCTTCGACTGGATCGAGATCTGCCTGATCGTGCTGCCGATCTTTGCACCGATCATTGCCAAGCTCGACTTTGGCACCTTCATCCAGGGCAAGCCACTCATCCTCGCCTGGCTTGCGATCACACTCTCGGTCAACATGCAGACCGCCTTCCTCACGCCGCCCTTCGGTTTTGCGCTCTTCTACATGAAGGGAACCGTACCTCCATCCGTGAGCATGACTGATATCTACAAGGGAATCACACCGTTTGTGGTTGTGCAACTGATTGCACTCGCGCTGTGCCTTGCTTTTCCCGCCCTTGTCCTGTATCTCCCGCGTGAATTCGGATTTCTGGACTGACCCACTGCGGCAAAACGCCCGGAGCGTCGTTTGGGCGGCCGTTGGCCAAGCCCACCGGGCGCTGCAGGCACCCTGAGACGGGAACCTGCAGGCACCGTTGCCGATGCTCAGGCGCTGCGCGCTGCCCTTCGTGCAGGCCACCAGAGCATCGCAAGCGCCAGTGCGCCGAGCATCAGCATCAGCGCTGCGAGCGCAAACGACACCTCGGTTTCACGCGTCTCGAGGCCCATCCTGCCCTGCAGGCTGCGATAAGCAGCGATCAGCTGCTCGGCGCTCGCGGCGTAGAAGTACTCGCCCTCGGTGATCCGCGCCACCGCCTTGAGTGATTCCTCGTCGACCTTCACGAAAAAGGAGTAACCCTCATAACCTGGAATCACCCCGTTGGGCGTGCCGAACCCCACGGTGTACACCCGGATACCCAGGTCTGCCGCGCGCTGCGCCACTTCCACCGGATCGGGCCCGGTGGTGCGACGGCCGTCCGACAACAGCACAATGGCGCCGTCGCGGTGGCTGCCTGACGCCACCGGCGTGGGCCACGTCACTTGCGAGGGTGAGTACACCGCCTGCTCCAGATCGATCGACAGATCAGGCCTCAGCAGTTTCATCGACATCAGCAGTCCGCTACCCGTGGCCGTGGCCCGCTGGAGTTCGAAGCGATCGATCGCGGCAAGCAAGGCCTCGCGATCCTCGGTTACGCCCTGTACGACCTGCGCAGTACCTGCGAAGGTCACCAGCCCCACCCGCACGTCTGCGGGGAGCTGTGCCACGAAGGCGCGGACCGCAGCCTGGGCAGCCTCGATCCGGCTCGGCTCCACGTCGCGAGCCAGCATGCTCCGTGAGACGTCGATGGCGAGCACCAGGCTGCGGTGATCGGTGGGCAGCGTGAGATGCGCGCTTGGGCGCGCAAGCGCGACCACTCCTGCGGCGAGCGCAAGCCAGAGGAGGAAGGCGGGGATATGCCGCTTCCACGAGGGGCCTGGCCCCGCGGCAGCGCGCAGAATGCGGATCGTGGAAAATCGCAGCACAAGCTTCTTGCGGCGACGCCATGCCCAGCCATACACTGCCAGAGGCAGCGCAAGCGCCGCCAGTGCCCACAACATCTCAGGTGCCAGCCAACGCATGTCGATTACCCTCCTCGCACTCTCAATCGAACCGGCAAGCGCAGGAGCATCATGCCAGCATTCCTGAGGCATACCTTCGGTCGGGTACGGCCGCCCCATGAACCGCTGCCGCATCGGATCGGGCCGCGGCTGCGCCTTGCCGCTGCTGCGCTTTGCGGTGCGCTGATCAGCTGGCTTGGACTTGCCCTCTGGTGGACCTTCGGTTCGGGCCCGGAAACCATCCTCCCTGCCGCAGTGCGGCCGCATACGGATGGCAAGACCGGAAAGATCACGCGTCCGATGAGCTTTCCCGATCGCGAGAGCTTTCAGCGCGCGGTGGAGCGAAGTCTTGGCGAGGTCGACATCCCTTCGGTGGCCGAGCGTGCAGCCCGCCAGATGCTGCCCTCGGTTGTGCATCTGCGCATCGAGTCCGCTGGCGAACCCGGCAGCAGCCCTGCGTCAAAGCCCGGCGTGGCCGCGCCCGAGCCCGGAGCCCAGGGCAACAGCGGCTCGGGCGTTGTGATCCGCGAAGACGGCACGATCCTCACCAACCTGCACGTGGTGGCCGCAGCCGACAAGGGGCGGCTGGTCGTGAGCTTTGCCGACGGCTCGGAGTCGGAAGCGCGCGTGCTGCAAACCCTCCCCGCCAAGGACCTCGCGGTCATCCGCCCCTTGCGCATCCCCGACGACCTCACCCCGGCCACGCTTGCGAGCAGCAGGGATCTGCAGCAGGGCGATCTGGTGGTCGCCGTGGGGTTTCCCTTCGGCATCGGGCCTTCGGTGAGCGCAGGCGTGGTCTCCGGACTCGACCGGGAGTTCCGCAGTCCCGACGGCACCCGCAGTCTGAGCGGGCTGATCCAGTTTGATGCTGCGGCGAACCCGGGCAGCTCGGGTGGCCCGCTCGTGAACCGGCTCGGTGAGGTGGTTGGCATCGTGACTGCGATCCTCAACCCCGAGAAGTCGCGCACTTTCATCGGGATCGGCTTTGCCACCACCATGGAAAGCGCCGGAGCCGCCACCGGACTGCCCCCGTTTTGAACGGTTTCCTCACACCCACCACCCCTTGCTGAAGGCTGGCCCACGGCGGTCCACCCTCCCTGGTGAAGGCCTCCATCCCTCTGCCCAGCGCACCCGGTCCTGTGGCGCAATCTCCGGGATCGTTCCTGCAACCCCCTACTGTGGAGTACACGCGTATGCCTGTGATCGATCAGCGACTTGCCGATGCCATCGGCAACATCGCCAGACGCATGGAGCAAACCCTCTTCGAGGTCAAGCGTCTGATCGTCGGGCAGGAAGACTTCCTGGAGAGCGTCATGATCGCCCTGCTCTCACAGGGACACCTGCTGGTGGAGGGGATGCCGGGACTCGCAAAGACGCTCACGGTCAACACCCTCGCCCGGGTGCTTCAGGGGCAGTTCCGCCGGATCCAGTTCACGCCCGATCTGCTTCCTGCAGATCTGATCGGATCGCGTATCTTCGATCCGCGCGATGCGCAGTTCCAGACCATGCTTGGCCCGGTCTTTGCCAATCTGCTGCTTGCCGACGAGATCAACCGCGCACCGGCCAAAGTGCAGAGCGCGCTTCTCGAGGCCATGCAGGAGCGGCAGGTCACGATTGCCGGGCAGACCCACCCGCTGCCGCGCCCCTTTCTGGTGATGGCCACCCAGAATCCGATCGAGACCGAGGGCACCTACCCGCTTCCCGAGGCGCAGGTCGACCGCTTCATGATGAAACTGATCGTGGACTATCCAACCGAGGAAGAGGAATTCGTGGTGGTTGAACGGGTGATCGGACCACCGATCGCGGTGCAGGCAGTACTGTCGGCCGAGGACCTCGGTGGCATGCAGCGCTTGTGCCGCGAGATCTACGTCGACCCCGGACTCATCCGCTATGCCGTCAAGCTCTCTGCTGCAACCCGCAGACCCGCGGCCTTTGCGCTCGCCGACCTTGTGCCAATGCTGATGTATGGCGCCTCGCCAAGGGCAAGTATCGCGATGGTGGAGTCGGCCCGCGCACTTGCGGCCCTGCGCGGGCGCGCCTATGTGCTGCCCGAGGATCTCCAGGCGGTGGCGATGAAGACCCTGCGCCACCGCATCGGTCTCAGCGACGAGGCCATTGCAACGCGGGTCAATCCCGACACGCTGGTGCAGCGGGTGCTCGACACGATCCCGGTACCGCCCCGCCCGATGGCCTGAGCGTGTGATACCGCAGCGACTGCGCTGGCGCCTGATCCGGCGCATGCCGGGACTCATCCAGGGCGACTTCCTCAGCCTCTCGAGGGGGAGCGGCTTTGACCTCGTCAACCTGCAGCTCTACCAGCCAGGCGACGATGTGCGCCGCATCGACTGGAATGCGAGTGCCCGCAGTGGCGAATTGCAAGTGCGCCTGCTGCGCGAAGACCGCGACCTGAGCGCCTGGGTTGTGGCGGATCTGAGCGCATCGCAGGACGGCGGCACGGGCCGCCGCAACAAGCGATCGCAGTTGATCGATCTTTGTGAACTGGTGGTGGCGAGCATTGCGCATCGCGGCAATCGCATCGGCCTGTGGATCGACGACGGCGGCACGAAGACGCCCGTGCATCTTCCACCGCGCGGAGGACGCGCCCAGCAGCTGCGAATCGTGCATCAGTTACGCACCCACCGCGCGCCCCTGCCCCCTGAGCCGAGCGACTTGCGCAGGCTCTTTGTGCAACTGAGCGCTGCGCTGCGGCGACGCAGCCTGCTCTTCCTGCTGTCGGACTTCCTCGGTCATGGCCAGGCGCCTGCCGACTGGCAATCGCACCTGGCGGTTCTTGCGCGACGCCACGACCTGATCGCGGTTCACCTGGAGGATCCGAGCGAGTGGGAGCTTCCAGCGGAGGGGCCGAGCATCGTGGAAGATGCCGAAACAGGCGAGCAGATCTGGATCGACGGCGACGACGCAGGCTTTCGCGCACGTTATGCACAGGCGGTCGACGATGAACGGCAGGCGGTTCATCGGGCCCTGCAGCGCTCCGGCGCGCGCTATCTCGCCTTGAGGACCGACCATCACCCGCTCGAGGAACTGGTACAGTGGCTTCGGCGTCCTGCACGAATCCGGACCGGCTGAGGCGGGCACGGCCGGCACCGATACCCCCACCAGGCGCGCGGTCGTTGCGGCTGCGGCGAGGATAAGGCCTATGCCCGACCTGCTCACCCTCAACGTGCAGTGGCCGCTCGCACTGCTCTTGCTGATCCTTCCGGGGATCGTGCTGGCACTCGGGCTTCGCAGGCGGCACAAGGGTGATCCGCTGTCGCGGCCCTCGCTCGCGCTATGGGTCCTTGGCATGGCAGTGCTGGCTCTTGCCTGCGCCCGACCGAGCGCGGAATGGATCCAGTCGGTGCCGCTCGACCGGCTGGTGATTGCGATCGACAGCTCGGGCAGCATGCGCGCCGACGACGTCTTGCCGAGCCGCATCGACCAGGCACGCACGATCGCGCGGCAACTGATCGACGCGATGCCCTCCACTGCCATGATCGGCCTGGTCAGCATGTCGGCCAACGCTGCGCTGGTTCAGGCACCCACCCGCCGCAAGGAGGAGTTGCACACCGCACTCGAGCGACTCGCCTTGCAGCCTGGAAGCGCGCTGGGCTCGGGCCTGGCCATGGGACTTGCACACCTGCTGCCGGAGGCAAAGATCGATGTGGAGCATCTCACCGGTGGAGTTTCACGGCGCAGCTGGGCCGCCAACGCGCAGGCCGACGGCGCCACGCCGAGCCCCTACGGCGTACCTAACCCCCCCGTCGAGGTGGGCTCGCGCAAGGACGCAGTGCTCGTGGTGCTCGCCGACGGCGAAAGCAACGTCGGACCTGCCCCGGCCAGGATCGCCGAGATCGCCCGCCTCTGGGGACTGCGGATCTACACCGTGGGGGTGGGTACTGCGCGCGGTGCGGTCCTGCGCGCCGAGGGCGTCGCGGCCCGGGTGAAGCTCGAGGAGCAGACGCTTCGCGACATCGCCTCGATCAGTGGCGGCGAGTACTACGCGTTGAGTGAACAGGCTGCACTGGCGCGTATCTTCTCCTCGCTGAGCGGGCGGATCGGGCTCGAGCGACGCCAGCGCAGCGAGATCAGCGCCTGGGTGGCGCTTTTCGGTGCGGCGCTGCTCAGCGCCGGTGCGCTCCTAAGCGTTGCCCGCCGAGGCAGAATTCTTTGAGTCTTTTTCAAGCTGTGTTTCAATCATCTTCGGCGTTGGAAGGCAGGTAGTACTCGAGAATTCCACCGCGCCATCAGGTCATTTCACACCTCTCATTCCAGGGCTATCTCATGTTCAAGAAGAGCGATCTCGCGCGTGGTTTCCTCAACCTTGTCACCATAACCGTCCTGAGCATCACTGCGGTGGCCGCCTGGGCGCAGGCCAAGGGCGGCGACAACCTGTACCAGCCCCAGGTGGGCCAAAGCGGCAAGGACGTCGTCTGGGTTCCCACTGGCGACGAACTCGTGACCAAGATGCTGCAAACTGCGAAAGTTACCAAGGAGGATCTGGTCTACGACCTTGGCGCGGGCGACGGAAAGATTGCCATCGCAGCAGCCCGCGAATTCGGTGCCCGCGCGGTTGGCATCGAATACAACCCCGACATGGCCGCACTTGCGCAGCGCAACGCGGAGCGTGCCGGCGTGGCCGACCGTGTGCGGATCATCCGGGGCGACATCTTCAAGGAGGATTTCTCCAAGGCCACCGTGATCACGATGTATCTGCTTCCCGACCTGAACCTGCGGTTGCGCCCCACCCTGCTCAAGCTCAAGCCCGGCACCCGCCTCGCCACGAACTCCTTCACCATGGGCGACTGGGAACCCGATCAGGTGATCAGCACCAGCGGCAACACCGGCTACTACTGGGTTGTCCCAGCGCAGGTTGAAGGCCGCTGGAATCTCAACGGGATGGACGGCAACGCATCGGTGCGCCTCGACCTTCAGCAGCGCTACCAGCGGGTTGGAGGCACGATCACGGTGGGAACCAGCGCGCCACAAACCATTCTCGGACCCGAGCTTGAGGGCGACCAGCTTCGCTTTCGCTTCATCGACGGCTCGAACAACCTTGTGAACGTGCGCGCCACGATCCGCGGCAATGCCATCGACGGCGAAATCGTTGGCACCTACAGCAACAACAAGTTCAGCGGCAAACGTTCATGACGCCCGCCACAGGCGCCCACCCCACTCGTCCCCGGCCTGCAGGCTCACTGCCCCCAGGCTCACTGCCCCCAGGCAACCCGTCCACCGCTGCCCAGCCCGAACGCATCGTGAGCATCTTCACGGCGGTTGCGATCATCGTTGGCATCGTGATCGGAGCCGGTATCTTCAAAACGCCCTCGATGGTGGCGGGCGTTACCGGCGACCCGGGCTGGATGTTCGCAGCCTGGATCGCAGGTGCGGTGATCTCGGTGGCGGGCGCCTTGTGTTACGCGGAGCTCTCGTCGCGGCACGCGCATGCCGGTGGCGACTACCACTTTCTCGAACTGGCCTACGGCAGGCACCTGGCCTTTCTCTACGCCTGGGCCAAGGCGGCCGTGATCAACACCGGATCGATCGCGCTCCTCGCCTTCGTATTCGGCGACTACATGAGCAAGGTGATCAGCCTCGGACCCCATTCGGCAGCGATCTGGGCGCTCGCGGTGGTGGTGGTGCTCACCGTAGTGAATCTGATCGGCATACAGGCTTCGGGCAAGGTGCAAACCACACTCACCATCGTCGAGGTGCTCGGACTCCTTGCGGTGGTGGTGGCGGGCTTCAGCGTCCAGGCCCCTGCAGAAGCCACGCCTGCCTGGTTCAGTTCCACGCCACCGATGGGCCTGATCGGACTCTCGCTCGTGTTCGTGCTGCTCACCTTCGGCGGATGGAACGAGTCGGCGTTCATCTCGGCGGAGGTGCGCGGCGGACCGGGAAAAATCGTCTTTGTGATCTTGGTGAGTCTGGCGATCATCACCGTGGTCTACCTGCTGGTCAATGCTGCGCTGCTTCACGGCCTCGGGCTCAAGGGCCTGGGCGACTCGAAGGCTGCAGCAGCAGACCTGATGGCGGTTGCCTTCGGGCCAGCGGGTCAGCAGGCGATCGGACTTTTTGTTGCGCTCGCGGCGCTCACCAGCATCAACGCCACGATGATCGTGGGGGCGCGCAGCAACTTCGCACTCGCAGCAAGCTGGAAGCCGCTCGGTTTCATGGCTTCGTGGCGGCAGGAGTCGGGCACTCCGGTCGTGGCCATGCTGGTGCAGTCGGTCGTTGCGCTTGCGCTCGTGGTGTTCGGGATGTTCCAGCACGACGGCTTTGAGGCAATGGTGGAGTTCACCGCGCCGGTATTCTGGAGTTTCCTCTTCCTGGTTGGGCTTGCACTCTTCAGGTTGCGCGGCCGTGGTGCTCCCGAAGGCTTTCGCGTGCCTCTCTATCCCTTCACCCCACTATTGTTCTGTGCCGCAAGCGCCTACCTGGCCTACTCGAGCATCAACTACGCAGCGAGCAAGAACGCAGTACACATTTCCTTCGCAGTCATGGCCGTGGGTCTTATGGTGATGTTGCTGCTCAACCTGGGCGAACGCAAGCTCACTCAGTCGCGCAGCACCGCTTCCTGAGCCGAAGTCCAGTCTGGCCTGCGGAAGCCCTCCGCCACGATCGCCCCGAGATCGAAGGCCAGGCCGAGGCGACGCGAGGTTTCGGCAGCCACCTGGGTAAAGCTTGCGGAATGAAGGCCGAGTACCCGGGCGCTTGCCAGCACAATCCGGTTTTCCACTCCGGCAAGCTCAACCAGGTAGAGATCCGCAAAGACCGCTTGGTAGGTTCGCAGCATTGGTCCAAACAGCGGATTCATCGAAGGGCCCCAGAGGTTGCTCACCACGAGTCCCTCGGGATGCGTGGCCCTGAGCACTGCAAGCAGAAATTCACGGGTTGCAAGGTGCACAGGCACCGCCTCGGCGCTGTAGGCATCGAGAAAGATCAGGTCGTAGGCCGCTGCAGGCGCCGTTTCCACGAACCGCCTTCCGTCCACCGCATGACTGCGCAAAAAGGGATCTTCGCGAAACCCGAGGAAACGACGGGCCACCTCGATCACCACCGGGTCGATGTCAACCGCATCGATCTGCACAAGCGGAAAGACGCTCCTCAGAAACATCGGCAGGCTGCCCCCACCGAGTCCCACAACCAGTACCCGCTGCGGCGCCGGAACGAGCGCCAGGCCGAGCATTGTCGCCCGGGTGTAGCGCAACACGAGCTCCCGCGGATACCCCGGCCTCACCACCGACTGGCGCGGCCCCCCAATCCCGAAGCGCAGGGTTCGAAGCCCGTTGTCCTCCTCGGTTACAACCACAAGACCGAACATGCCCCTTTGCTGATGGACCAGCCTTGCGCGGCCTGCCTTTGCCTCAGACTTTCCTTCCGGCGGGGATTCCCCGGGCGAAGCCGCCAGATCTGCCGAGAATCCGAGCAGTGCGCCCCCCGCACAAACCATCTTCACGAGGCGCGCCCGGGAGTGCGCGGTGCGCTGTGCCGCAGTATCGCGGCTGTGGTCCTGGTGACTGCGGCTCTCGTTGTGCAGAGCGCCTGCCCGCTCCCGGCTTGCTCCGGTGCCAGAAAGCACCTGCGCGCCGGAGGGTTCGCTCTCGAGTTCGCCTGGCCGCTCGCCAGACCGCTTGTGGTGAATCCCGTTGCGCTTCACGCTTCATCCATGCGACAGTGCACTTCGCAGGCCAAACGCCAAACCTCCCACGCAAGCAAAGCACCAAAGCTCAGTTCTCGAGGAGCACGATCATGCACACCCCCCAGCGTAGCGCATCCGGAGAACACAGCGCTCCCGATGCGCCCGAACGGATGACCCGGGAAATGCTCGTGCGCGATGGGGAGGCGCCGGCCGCCGCAAAGGAGTCCGCATGAACATGCCTGATCGTGCATCCGACGACGTCTCGAATCCGATGGGACTGATGGGGTTCGAGTTCGTGGAGTTCGCATCACCGCAACCCGGGGTGCTCGAGCCGCTCTTTGAGCAGATGGGTTTTGCACAGGTGGCGCAGCACCGGAGCAAGGACGTCGTGCTCTATCGCCAGGGTGAGATCAACTTCATCGTGAATCGCGAACCGCGCAGCCTCGCCGGCTACTTCGCGGCCGAGCACGGTCCGGGAGCCTGCGCGATGGCTTTTCGGGTGCGCGACTCGCACCACGCCTATGAACGCGCACTTGCACTTGGTGCGCAGCCGATCGAGGTGCCCACCGGGCCGATGGAACTCAAATTGCCTGCGATCAAGGGGATCGGCGGCGCTCCGCTCTACCTCATCGACCGCTTCGAAGACGGCAGGAGCATCTACGACATCGACTTCTCGTTTGTCGGCGAAGCCCACCGCCGGCCTGCGGGCCACGGCCTGCTGCGGATCGACCACCTCACGCACAACGTCTACCGGGGGCGGATGGCGCACTGGGCATCCTTTTACGAGAGACTCTTCAACTTTCGCGAACTGCGCTACTTCGACATCAAGGGCGAGTACACAGGTCTGAGCAGCCGCGCGATGACCGCGCCCGACGGCATGATCCGCATTCCGCTCAACGAGGAGGCCGGACGCGGTGGCAGCGGCCAGATCGAGGAGTTCCTGATGCAGTTCAATGGCGAAGGGATCCAGCATATCGCGCTGCTCTGTGAGGATCTGCCAACCGCGGTGGGCGCACTGAGGCGAGCCGGAGTACCGCTCATGCCGGCGCCCAATGCGCACTACTACGCGATGCTGGAGGAGCGTCTGCCGGGTCATGGAGAGCCTGTCGACGTGCTGCGTGCGCACGGCATCCTGCTCGACGGCACCACCGCAGGCCACGAGCCACGGTTGCTGCTGCAGATCTTCAGTCAGCCGGTGCTCGGGCCGGTCTTCTTCGAATTCATCCAGCGCAAACGCGACGAAGGATTTGGCGAGGGCAACTTCAAGGCGCTTTTCGAGTCGATCGAACGCGATCAGATCCGGCGCGGGACGCTACAGGTCTAGCGCCGGCGGGATCCGGCGTCGCGGCCGGTAGTCCCACCGGCCGAAGTACGCGGCCACCATCAGAAACACTGCGGCCACTGCAAGCATCAGCATGAGCGGGGTGGCCCAGTTGCCCTCATAGGCTCCGAACATCGAGGCCTTGAGTCCCTTGACCACCCAGGTCATCGGCAGCCAGGGGCTGATCTCCGCGTAGAAGCTTCCGCTCAATTCCACCGGAAGGAGACCCCCTGAAGACGCCATCTGGATTGCGAGCAGGATCATTGCAAGCGCCTTGCCTGCGTCGCCCCAGATCCTGCTGAGGGCGATGACGATGAGGAGGAAGGCCAGCACCGAGACCAACATGCAGGCCGCGAAACCGAACGGGTCGGCAATCTTCACATCGAGTACACACACGAGCACAAGAGCGAGCACCACAGCCTGCATGCACGCGACCAGCGCAGGGATCGACAATTTGCCGAGCAGCTTCGGCATGCGTGCAAAGGGACGAAGCGCGAGAGCGATCGTTCGCGACCGCACGAGGAACGCAGCCACCCCAACGCCAAGCCACAGGCCGATCGGAACGATGTTGGGAGCCATACCGCTACCGTGGTTGGCAACCGGTGCGATGAGTTGCACTTGCGGAACCACCGACTGCGCAAGCCCCTCGGCGCTCCCCACGATGCGCGACCCCTGCGACGGCAGCGCACCCGCGAGCGCGTCAACCCCGGCCCCAAGGAGCACCACTTTCTGGCGAAGTTCCGCAAGTGCGAGTTCCAACTGCGCCTGCCCCTGACTCAGGGTGCTCCCCGCCAGAAGCAATCCGTTGGCACCCGCGGCCTCGGCGGGTATCGCCTCGGCAAGGCTGCGCAAACTGGCACGGTGGTCGCGGATCCTCGAGGCGAGTTCCCGCGCCGACGCGTTGAGATGCGCGCTACCCTCGAGCAGCCTCTGGTGCATGCGAACGCTTCGATCGAGCCTGCGCTGCAATTCCTCGGTGTCGCTTTGCAAGGGATCGAAGGCGCCTGCCTGCAGCCCGGATTCGAGCTGCGAAGGCTCAAGTTCCTTGCGCAGCCCCTGGGCATGCCCCTGAAGCCTTCCGGCAATCTGCTCGAGTGCCACGATCTCCCGGTCGAGTTCCTGCTGTTCGCGGCTCAGACCCTCGGCCGCAAGGCGTACCAAACGCACCTCGGCAGGCGGAGGCATCGTGGATTCGGCTTCCCGGATGCCGCTCGCCGCACGTGCATAGTCCTGGCTGAGGCTGTCAACGCCGCCGTAGAGCTGGAGCGACGATTGGCGCGCAGCACCCAGGCGCTCCTCCAGAGCGTCAAGCGCCTTGCGCATCTGGGCACTGGCCTGCTGAAGCTGCGCAAGTCCTGCGACAAGCCGACCGAGGGTTGCCGCCGACTCGGCAGACTCCTCGAGCACCACCGCCCAACGCCTTGTGTTGAGCGCGACGTTGATCTCCTCGCCGAGCGCCTTGGCAAACTGCGCCGCCAGTAGCGCACCCTCATAGTTGTTGCCCGCAGAGCTCAAGACCCTGAGTTCGGCGTCTCCAGCCCTTCGTCCTGCGATCGACTGCGCACTGAAACCCCCGGGAATCACGAGCGCAAAGGCAAGTTTTCCGCTGCGCACCAGCGCCTGGGCCTGCGCTTCGCTCTCGGGCTCAACGTAGGCGAACTGCTCCCGGGCGCGCAGTCGCGCCGAGAGTTCGGCGCCCAGGTTCACGCCCTGCCCCCGGGTGCTGCTGCCGAGGTCGAGATTCACGATGCCCACTGGCAGCGCGCGGCTGTTGGCCGCCGGGTCCCAGACGCCGCCTAGATAGATCAGGATGTAGACGCTCGGAATCAGCGCAACCAGAATGGCAGCCCAGCGCAGCCTGGCATCCTTGAAGTAACTGGCCGCCTCAACCGCGATTGCGATGCGACACTGGTCGAGCCAACCAGGCCGCGTCTGGCCACCCGGTCTTCTCCAAGGTTTTCGCACGGAGGGTGCGGGCGAGGATCGCATGGATCGCGGTAGGGTCAATTGGCAAGCGCGCTCTGAAGTCGTCACACTCCATCGTAAACGTGTAGTAGACCGCAGGTATCCGGCCTGGGTCACGTGCAAACCTCAACATACCGCGCCTCGTTGGTAAAGGACGCAAACGCTGGGCGGGCCCTTTCCTCAATCTTTCCACGATCAAGGAGTTCCGTATGAAACGATCCCTCGTTGCCGCATCGATCTGCCTGTTCTCGGGTGCCGCTCTCGCCGGCGACTGTGGTGGCGGCAAGATGAAGCCCACCGGAGTTCCGTATGAAACGATCCCTCGTTGCCGCATCGATCTGCCTGTTCTCGGGTGCCGCTCTCGCCGGCGACTGTGGTGGCGGCAAGATGAAGCCCACCGACGCGCAGGCCCCGGCCGCCACAAAAGTAGCCGAAGCGCCGAAGGTGAGGGTTGCCGCGAACCCCACGGAGCGTGAAGGCGCTCGCCTCGTTGCGCAAAACGCTGCCACGCCCGCAAGCGCGTCCCAGTCCGCCACGCGCTGACGCTCAGCGAGAGCCCGTGGGTTCCGCCCCGGGCTCGTTCCTGCGATGAGTCAGGCCTTTGCGCGATGGACGTGATCGTGGAAATCCACGAATGTCTTGTCCCCTGGATCACTTCCCCGCTGGTCCTTGCTAGTCATGCGTGCGAAGCGACCGTGACGCACCACGGGCCAGCAACCTTCCTGCCGATAGGAGCTTGACAGGGGGGTATCCGTCGCGAGTTGCGTGCCGGCGACCGATTCGGGTGCAAGAGCGGATAATCTCCGGATGCTACCCAGTTACGCCACGCTCGAAGCGCTTCGCCACGACCATCCTGCGTGGCGTCTTCTGAGGTCGGACCATGCCTCGTTGATCAGCAGCTTCCTGCACCGTTGCTTCATCGCGCCCAACCAGCGCACCATTGCCGCGGTTGAACTTGCCGAAGCACTCGACGACGAGCTCTACACGCTTCGACTCCATTGGGGCGAGGATGCCTTTCCGCGCAGTGCCGCCGATTACCTCAACGACTGGTCCGCGCCCGACCGGGGATGGCTGCGCAAGTTCTACAAGTCCGGCACCGACGAGGCTCAGTTCGATCTCACGCCCGCGACCGAAAAGGCGATCGGCTGGCTTTCCCAGCTGAGCGAGCGGCAGTTTGTGGGGACCGAGTCGAGGCTGCTGATCCTCTTCGATCTTCTCAAACAGATGAGCGAAGGCAGCGAGGCCGATCCCGGGAAGCGGCTCGCCGAGTTGCAGCGAAAGCGCGCTGCGATCGACGAAGAGATCGCACGGGTATCTGCGGGCGAGATCGTGCTCCTCGAAGACAGCGCACTCAAGGATCGCTTCCAGCAATTCACACAGGGTGCCCGGCAGTTGCTCGCCGACTTTCGCGAGGTGGAATTCAACTTCCGTCAGCTCGACCGGAGGATCCGCGAGCGCATCGCGCAGCGGGACGGCAGCAAGGGCGCACTGCTTGAGGACATCATGGGCGAGCGCGACGCAATTGCCGATTCGGACCAGGGTCGGAGCTTTCGTGCCTTCTGGGACTTCCTGCTCTCGAGCCGCCGGCAGGAGGAACTCGGTGAACTGCTCGACCGGGTACTTTCCCTGCCTGCAGTGGCTTCAACGAACCCAGACCCCCGCACCCGCCGGGTGCACTACGACTGGCTGGAGGCGGGTGAACACACCCAGCGCACTGTTGCAGCGCTTTCGCAGCAACTCCGGCGCTTCCTCGACGATCGGGCCTGGCTCGAGAATCGCCGGATCATCGAGCTGCTCCATGCGATCGAGGTGCATACGCTTGCGGTGCGCGAGGCCCCCCCGCCCACGCCTTTCATCGGGCTTGCCCCAGTGCATGCGGAAATTTCCCTTGCCACCGAACGACCGCTCTACACGCCTTCGACACGGCCCACACTCGAAGCCCTCACGGTGATGCTTGCTGCGGAAGACCTCGATCCTGCAGCGCTCTTCAACGCGGTGACGGTGGACCGCGATGCCGTGCGGCAACACATCGAGCATCGTCTTCAGGGAAGTAGCCAGGTCAGTCTGTGTGAACTCGTCGCGTCGAGACCGCTGCAGCACGGACTTGCCGAACTGCTCACCTACCTTCAACTCGGTACCGACGCCTTCAAGACCATCACCGACGAGCGGAGCCTCGAGCGGATCGCATGGGAATCGGTCACAAGCGCAGGCGAGCCGGTCAACCGTACCGCCACGCTTCCACGCGTGATCTTCGTCCGCTAGGCTCGGGTTTGCCATCAACCGCCTCGGTCCCGTATGCGAAGAACCAGCCGTGCGCCCGCACTCCGCCCAAGCCCGCAACACCCCGAGGCAAACGCGGAATTTGCCGCACCGCACGATTTCGCCGCCCTCGCGCAACACGGTGGCGCAGCGTCCCACCTCCGCACGATTTCGCCGCCCTCGCGCAACACGGTGGCGCAGCGTCCCACCTTTTGGGCGCAAGAGCGCAATCCACGGCGGCGGCTTCGGCTTCGGGCTCGTCATCGCCCGAAGCGCCCTGGGGGCCTGCCGCCGGTTTCGGGGCTTCGGAACTTCCGGGGCTGTTGATCCGGTTACTCAAGACAGTGATCTATCGCGACGACGACGAACGGACCTGGTCGGAGTTGCTCCGGAGGCAGTCGGCGGTGCGCGACTTCATGGGCCAATTGCACCTCGAACTCGCGATCGATGAGGCGGAGGGCTACGCATTCCTGCGTTCGCGCGAGGACGGCCCCGAGGAGCCCGAGCGCAAGATTCCGAGGCTGATCGCCCGGCGGCCCTTGTCGTTTCCGGTGAGCCTCCTTCTTGCCCTGCTGCGCAAACGGCTGGCCGAATTCGACGCAATCGGCGGCGATACCCGCCTGATCGTGAGCCGCGACGACATCGTTGAATTGCTGAGGATCTTCCTTCCGGAGGGCCCCAATGAGGCGCGCATGATCGATCAGATCGAATCGCATGTTCAGCGGGTGGTGGAGCTTGGTTTCCTGCGCAAGCTCAAGCCGGGGAGCGACGCATCCTCTGCAGCTGCGCATTTCGAGGTGCGCCGTATCCTCAAGGCCTTTGTGGATGCGCAGTGGCTGGCCGAGTTCGACGTGCAGCTTGCGCGCTACCGAGCCGTGCTCAGCGATGGCGCGGACACCCCGGTGGCCCACAACTTAGCACCCGCTGGCGCGGGCGCACCAGCGGCTGCCCACGACGAGCCCGGTGGCGGCGACCCTCGCCATGCTTGAGGCCACCCTCCAGCTCGATTTTCTCGGCGACGACACCCGATCGGGATTCCGCCTCGCGCGGCTCGAGGTCCTCAACTGGGGGACTTTCGATGCACAGGTCTGGACCCTGGTTCTTGACGGGCGCAATGCGCTGCTCACCGGCGATATCGGCTCCGGAAAATCCACCCTCGTCGATGCGATCACCACCTTGCTGGTTCCCGCGCATCGGGTGGCCTACAACAAGGCGGCCGGCGCCGATTTTCGCGAGCGAAGCCTGCGCTCCTACGTGCTCGGGCACTACAAGTCCGAACGGCTTGAAACTGCAGGTTCGGCCAAACCCGTTTCGCTGCGGGATGCGCGCAACTACTCGGTGATCCTCGCGGTCTTTCACAACGCAGCGTACGACCAGACGGTGAGCCTGGCGCAGGTCTTCTGGCTCAAGGAAGCCCAGGGGCAGCCCGCGAGGCTATACCTGGGAGTCGATCGAGCGATCTCGATTGCGGGCGAACTTTCCGGCTTCGGTCCCGACGTGCAAGCGCTTCGCAAGCGCTTGCGTGGCCTTGGCGCGGAAGTGCACGACAGCTTTCCGCCCTACGGCGCCTGGTTTCGGCGTCGGTTCGGTATCGAAAACGATCAGGCGCTCGAGCTGTTCCATCAAACCGTCTCGATGAAGTCGGTTGGGAATCTCACCGACTTTGTTCGGCTGCACATGCTCGAGGCCTTCGAGGTTGCGCCGCGAATCCAGGCGCTGATCAGTCACTTCGACGACCTCGACCGCGCGCATCAGTCGGTGGTGAAGGCGCGCCAGCAACTGCAGCTGCTCACGCCAATGGTCGAGGACTGCACCGCGCACGGTGATCTTCATGCCGCAATTGCCCATGCGCGGCAGTGCCGGGATGCAATAGCCGCCTACTTCGCAGGTCTGCGGGTCGTTTTGATCGACGCCCGCGCAAAGCAGCTCACTGCGGAACTCGAGGAAACAGCGGCGCATCTGGCGCAGCACGAAAAGTGGCGCAGCGAGCATGCCGAGCGCGTCGAGGAACTCCGCCGCGCGATCCTTGATCAGGGCGGAGATCGGCTCGAGCGTATCGCCGCCGAGATCCTCCGGCGCCTGACCGCGCAGCGCGACGCACGCAGGGTGAAGGCAGAGCGCTACGCCCAACTTGCGGGCCTCCTCAATGCGGCGCTGCCCGAAGATGCCCTCAGCTTCGCCACACAGCGCACCCGGATCACGAGCCTGCGTGCGGCGATGCTGCAGCAGGAGGCCGAGCTCCACGGCACGATCACCGAGCAAGGCGTTACCCTCCGACAGGCGCGCAACGACGAGGAGGCTCTCGGCAGGGAGATCGAAGGCTTGCGCCGGCGCCGCAGCAACATCGAGGAGCCACAGATACGGATCCGCGAAATGCTCTGCAGCCACCTTGGATTCCCGCCGGATGAGCTTCCCTTCGCGGGTGAGCTCATTCAGGTGCGTGAGGAGGAACGTGACTGGGAAGGGACCGCCGAAAGGCTTCTGCGTGGGTTCGGGCTTTCGCTGCTGGTGCCTGAGGCGTTATACAGGCCGCTTGCAGAATGGGTGGATGCACAGCACCTCGCTGGCCGGCTCGTGTACTTCCCCCTTCGGCCACGCAAATCGGGCACCATGCCGGCCTTGCATCCCGACTCGCTGGTGCACAAGCTTGCGGTGCGCAGCGAATCACCGCACAAGCCCTGGATCGAGCGCGAGCTTGCGCAGCGCTTCGACCTTGCGTGTTGCCTCAACCTCGAGCAGTTCCGTCGTGAGGCGCGCGCCATCACGAGAGCGGGTCAGATCAAGGACCCGGGCGGCCGTCATGACAAGGACGACCGCTTTCACATCGATGACCGCAGTCGCTATGTGCTGGGTTGGAGCAACCAGGCGAAGGTCGAGGCGCTTCTGGCGCGGCAACGCGGCGCAGCGCTCCGCAGCGCCGCATTGGCGGGAACGCTTGCCGGGCTGCAGGAAGCCGGGCGCAAGCTGCGTGGCCTGCTCGATGCGGCAACCCGCCTGGAGGAAGTGTCGAGTTTTGAGGAACTCGACTGGGCGGGCGCTGCTGCCGCGATCGCAGGACTCGAGGACGAGCGAAGGGTGCTCGAGGCGGCCTCCGATCACCTTGCGCGGCTTAACCGCTTGCTCCACGCGACGCAGCGAAAACTTCAGCTTGCCGAGTCGCAACTCAATACAACCCGCGAGAACAGGGCGCGCCTGCAGCAGCGTCTGTCGGATCTCGAGGAGACACGCAGGCAAGCCGTGGCTGTCGAGTCGAGTCTCGTGATCAACGAGGCGCTGCACAAGGCGCTCGAGGCGATGCGCGAGGAGGCGCTCGGCGCGCAGATCCTGAGCCTTGAGCATTGCACCGCACGCGAGCAGGCAATGCGTGATTGGCTGGTGGCGCGAATCGACCGCCAGGAGGTGGCCCTCAAGGGACTGGGCGAGCGCATCGTCCGCGCGATGGTGGCGTTCAAGGAACGGTTCAAGCTCGAGACCTCCGAAATCGATGCGTCTGTCGAAGCGGGATTCGAGTACGCACGGCTGCTCGAGCAACTGCGGCGCGATGATCTTCCGCGCTTTGTCGAGCGCTTCAAGGAACTGCTCAACGTGAACACGATCAACGAGATCGCGCACTTCAACGCCCAACTGGCCCGAGAACGCGAGACGATCCGCGAGAGGATCGCGAAGATCAACGCGTCGATGGGCATGATCGACTACAACCCGTCCCGCTATATCGTCCTCGAGGCCCAGGCGAGCGGCGATCCGGAGATTCGTGACTTCCAGCAGGACCTGCGTGCCTGCACCGAGGGGGCGCTTGGCGGCGCCGAGGATCTGCAGTACTCGGAGATTCGCTTCCTGCGCGTGAAGGCAATCATCGATCGGCTGCGTGGTCGCGAAGGTCTGTCGGAGCAGGACCGCCGCTGGACGGCCAAGGTCACCGATGTGCGCAACTGGTTTGTCTTCGGCGCAAGCGAGCGTTGGCGCGAGGACCACACCGAATACGAGCACTACTCCGACTCGGGGGGAAAATCGGGCGGACAGAAGGAGAAACTCGCCTACACCGTGCTTGCGGCAAGCCTTGCCTACCAGTTCGGCCTCGAGTGGGGCGCGGTGCGCTCGCGATCGTTCCGTTTTGTAGTGATCGACGAGGCCTTTGGTCGAGGCTCCGACGACTCGGCGCGCTACGCGCTGAGGCTCTTCGAGCAACTCGGACTCCAGTTGCTGATCGTGACACCGCTGCAGAAGATCCACATCATCGAACCCTTTGTGGCGAGCGTGGGCTTCGTGCACAACGAGAACGGGCGCAACTCCAGGTTGCGCAACCTCAGCATCGAGGAGTACCGCGCCGGACGCAGCACCTCCCGGATCCCGACCTTCGGGGCAGTCACGACGACGCAGGAGGGTTGAGTTGCCTGCCGGTTCGGGTACCCTCCCAGCGGACTGGACCACACCTGCGCAACTGCAGGCGCTGGCGATGCGGCGCTGGGAACGCGGGGAGATTCTGCGCAGCGCAGTCAACGGCGAGACGCTCTTTCCGATGCGGCTGCGCTGTACGGTGCCGGTGGGAGCCGACCTCGCCACCCGCTTCAACGAAATCCGACACTGGATCGCGGCGCTCGAAACCACAGCGGCCTTGCGACTCGAGTGGAAGGAGGTGCACCACCGGGTTCAGGGTTGGCAGCGGATTCCCTCGGGCGTGTGGATTGAAGCCTGCGAGGATCTGCTCGGCTGGATCGGCAGGGCACGAGACTTCCAGCGCTTTGCAGGCCTGCTCGCCATCACCCGGGCGCAGGCTCCTCACCTGCTGCACTGGCTCGGAAGGCGTCCGCTCGAAGCGCTTGCGCACGCTGCCCACTGGGAGCATCTGCTCGCCGTTGTGGCGTGGATCCGCGCCCATCCGCGCCCCGGTATCTACCTGCGCCAGGTGGATCTGCCGGGAATACACAGCAAGTTCATCGAATCGCACCGGGGAATACTCACGGAACTTCTCGACGCATCCCTTCCAGAGGACGCGATCGATCGCTCGCATGCCGGTGTTGCGGCCTTCGCACCGCGCTACGGCTTTCGTACGAAGCCGCTCCGGGTCCGGTTCAGGCCGCTCGATCCGGAGCTCAGGCTACTGGGGTCTGTGAAATGCCCGGACGTGACGCTCGATCACGCAAGCTTCGCACAGCTGGATCCACCGGTCACAACCGTGATCCTGTGCGAAAACGAGATCAATTTTCTTGCGCTTCCCGAATTGGAGGCAGGCCTGGCGGTGTTTGGCGCAGGCTACGGCTGGGATGCTCTTGGAAACGCCACATGGCTCCACGCCAGGCAGATGCTCTACTGGGGCGACATCGACACCCATGGCTTTGCCATTCTCGATCAGCTCCGCGCAGTCTTTGGCCATGCACGGTCGCTTCTCATGGACCGCGCTACGCTTCTGAATCATCGCGCATGGTGGGACCGCGAACACAGCCCCTTCACGGGACGACTCGATCGCCTGACCGCTGAAGAGAGCGATCTCTTCCACGACTTGCGTCATGACCGGCTCGGCGAGGCAGTGCGACTCGAACAGGAGCGGATACGCTTTTCCTGGGTGCGGACAAGGCTTGCCGCGCTGGCCTGCCAGCCCCCTTCCACCGCCACGCACGATCTGGCACCGGCAGCGCTGGGCTGTCCTCTCCTGCCCGCGGGCCTCGGCGATTCCAGTCCCCCTGGCCCAAACGGCTGATCTCACTGGTGCATCGGCGTAGAATCCGGCGCAGACACAGCGGCGGGCGCACGATGAACAAGCACGGAAAAGTGGCATTGATCACCGGAATTACCGGGCAGGACGGATCGTATCTCGCAGAGTTTCTGCTCGAGCAGGGGTACGTGGTCCACGGCATCAA
>Ga0194129_10001884_pt1 | contig 32871 bp, 31 predicted proteins | sample TA2KigCa35mmetaG_FD_150862 | JGI IMG/M metagenome (GOLD analysis project Ga0194129, IMG submission 150862) | Freshwater microbial communities from Lake Tanganyika, Tanzania - TA2015038 Kigoma Deep Cast 35m | ecosystem: Environmental > Aquatic > Freshwater > Lake | place: Tanzania: Lake...
AAGTATTATTGATTTGTTAAAATATTCACCTGAAAAAAGGACTATCCAAGGGATTGTCCTGTGAATACATACATAACTACTATGTGAAAGGTAGAAGTTATGTCATAGATTTTTTTACAAGTCTATAAAAAAATATTAGATTTTCCCAATAGTAATTCTTACAGAATATTATTAACTTGTCTGGAGCACTCACATTCAATTATTCTACTGTTCCTTCACTCCAAACTCAAATGGGTTATATTACTGAAGCATCGGGCAATTTAGTAAATTATACATCAAACACTAATTCTCAACCCATTGCTGGTTGGACTACTGGTTCGCCAAAAACACTATCAAAAGGTGTATGGATGATTACTTACTATATATATGCGAATGACACTCAGACTTGTAATATTACAAATATTACTGCCGGATTATCAACCATAACCAGTGGCGCATACACTTGGAATGTTCGGGATTTATATTATAAATGTCCAACTACCTTCACAACTGTAGCATCCAATTATGATTTTTGCACACAAATAACAGGTGTATTAAATATTGCTTCTTCCACAAATTATACTTTTGATGTTCGTCTCACTACCAGTGTTAATACAAGTGATTGGAATTTTAATATCAAAGCAGTTCGTATTGGTTAACAAGGAAAGAGCACCTTCGGGGCAAGATAACTGCTACCCGAAGGGAGGCAGTTATTCCGTAGGTTTACTTGAAAAAATTGATTCCAAAAACAATTTGGAAAGAAAGACACAGAAATATATACACACCTTAATTAAAATGTCAGTAAAACCAACTACCGTTAAAAAATTCAAGGCACAAACTCAAGAAAATGTTGCCTTGGCAAAACAATATCAAAAGAAAAGTGATAAAGAACACGTTCTTGATAATCCCGATACCTACATCGGTTCTAAAGAACAAGTCGATGAATCTCTATGGGTATTCTCCAATGAATCATCATCTTTTACATACAGAGAAATAAAATACATACCCGGATTATACAAACTGTTTGATGAAGGAATTGTTAATTGTCGTGACCACGTTGTCCGTATGATTCAGAAATCGTCTACCAATCCTGATGATAAAACAAATAAACTTGTGTCATACATAAATATCGATATTTCTGCCGATGGAACCATTACTATGGAAAATGATGGTAACGGCATTGATATCGCAAAACACCCTGAATATGACATCTGGATACCTCAAATGATTTTTGGAGAATTAAGGACTTCAACCAATTATGATAAAGAAGAGAAACGCATTGTAGGAGGTAAAAACGGTTTCGGTTTCAAGTTGGTTCTAATCTGGTCTTCTGAAGGAAGAGTTGAAACCGTTGACCATATTCGTGGTCTTAAATATGTCCAGAATTTTAAACAAAATCTAGATATTATTGAACCACCCGAAATTACAAAAGTCAAGAGCACAAAACCATATACCAAAGTGTCTTTTAAACCAGATTATGCTCGATTCGGAATTCCCTGTTTGACAGATGATATGTTGGCACTATTGAAAAAACGCGCATATGATATTTGTGCTGTAACCGACCAGACCGAAAAGAAAATCAAATTCTCCTACAATGGCACACCTATTCCTATTAAGAATTTTCAACAATATGTTGATATGTATATTGGTGAAAAACGAGTTTATGAATGTTCCGACAATCGTTGGGAATATGCTGTGGCACTAGCACCTTCCCAAGAATTTACACAAGTATCATTTGTAAATGGCATATGCACTTACAAAGGCGGAAAACATGTAGAATATGTGATTGGACAGATTGTGCGAAAACTTATTGCCTTTATTGAAAAGAAGAAAAAAGTAAGAGTCAATCCCTCTGTCATAAAAGAGCAAATTATCCTGTTTCTGCGATGCGATATTGAAAATCCTGCTTTTGATAGTCAAACAAAGGATTATATGAATACTCCTTCCGATAAATTCGGTTCATCTTGTGTAGTCAGTGACACTTTTATTGAGAAAGTTGCTAAAATGGGCGTTATGGATATGGCGTGCAATCTTACTGAAGCAAAAGAGAGTCGCGTTGCTGCTAAAAAAACCGATGGCGCCAAAACCAAAACTGTCCGTGGAATAGAAAATTTTATGGATGCTAATTACAGTGGAACTGAACGCTCCGGTGAATGCACACTAATATTGTGTGAGGGATTAAGTGCTATGTCTGGAATTGTGTCCGGATTATCATCTGCGGACCGCAACATTATTGGCATTTATCCTCTGCGCGGAAAACTACTCAATGTTCGTGGCGAATCTCTTAAGAAAATCACGGATAATAAGGAAATCACAGATTTAAAGAAGATTCTTGGTCTAGAAAATGGCAAAGAATACAAATCAATTGATGATGTTAATATATCATTGAGATATGGTAAAATAATGATTCTGTGTGATCAAGATACAGATGGTTCTCACATCAAGGGTTTGTGTATTAATTTATTCCACTGCGAATGGAAATCCCTAACACAAATACCCGGATTCATTTCATTTATGAATACTCCTATTTTAAGAGCAACTAAAGGAAAATCAACTTTATCCTTCTATAATGAAGGAGAATATGAAGCGTGGAAATCGGGTCTAGGAGCAGAATCAGATACTTGGAAAATCAAATATTTCAAGGGTCTCGGAACTTCTAAATCCGAAGAATTCAAAGAGTATTTCAGTAATAAGAAAACAGTGAATTTTGTGTATGAAGAGACCAAGAGTGATGATAATATTGATATGGTATTTAATGATAAACGCGCCAATGACCGTAAAACTTGGTTAATTGAAAAATATAATAAAAACGCATTCTTGGATACCAGCAAACCCTGTGTTTCCTATTGTGATTTCATAGATAAGGAATTAATTCATTTTAGCAATTATGATTGTGGTCGTTCAATCCCCTGTGCTATTGATGGTCTCAAAATTAGTTTGCGTAAAATATTATTCTGCGCATTTAAACGCCGTCTTACAAGTGAAATTAAGGTTGCTCAGTTTTCCGGTTATGTATCAGAACACAGCGCATATCATCACGGCGAGGCAAGTCTAAATGGCGCTATTGTTGGTATGGCGCAGAATTTTGTAGGTTCAAACAATATCAATCTGTTAATGCCCAACGGACAATTTGGAACACGCTTACAAGGCGGTGACGACTCGGCATCTGAAAGATACATTTTCACTATGTTGAATTCTCTTACTCGCTATATATTCCCTGAAACAGATGATTCGATTCTTACCTACATTAATGATGATGGAACTATTGTTGAACCGGAACACTATGTTCCAATTATTCCATTTGCGCTTGTTAATGGCATCAGAGGTATTGGCACGGGATTTTCGTGCTCGGTGCCCCCTTATAATCCTGCTGATTTGATTTCCTATATTAAAAATATGTTACAGGGTGATTCTAGTGTTCGTGAATTGGTGCCTTATTATGAAGGATTCAAAGGCACTATTGAACGCATAGAATCTGACAAATATTTGATAAAAGGCAAATATGAACGCACTGGAACTGATACTATTGAAATTACAGAATTACCTGTAGGAAAATGGACAATGGCATACACCAAGATGTTAGAAGAAATGATGGATGGAACTGTGGATAAGACCGGCAAGAAAATAGCACCAATCATAAAGGATTTTGTATCTTTATGCACAGAAGTAAATGTGCATTTTGTAGTTACTTTTCCCAAAGGAAAGTTGGAAGAAATTATTGCCTCTGACCCTGAAGCAATAGAGAAGATGATGAAACTTACTACCACTGTTAAAACTTCTAATATTCATATGTTTGACGAAAATTGCAAACTCAAGAAATATGAAGATGTGAATGAGTTGATTCGCGACTATTATCCTGTTAGACTTGCTGCTTACGGAAAACGCAAAACACATTTAGTAGATGATATGAAAAGAAGAATGGTGCTCTTGACAAATAAAGCACGATATATTGAATATACTTTGATTGATAAGATTGATTTGCGTCGTAAGAATGCTGAGACAGTTACTAAAATGTTGGAGACTAACGGATTTGACAGAATAGATGGCGATTACAAATATTTAGTAAAAATGCCGATGGATTCAGTCACAATAGAAAATGTTGATAAATTACGAAAAGAACGCGATGATACACAAAAAGAATTGGATATTCTGATTGCCACAACTTTAGAACAGATGTGGATGAAAGAACTGAATGAATTGGAAAAAGAATATATTGAATACAAGAAGGACAGACAACAATTACAAGATGCGCATATTTTAGAAGAAAAGAAAGCAGGAACTAAAAAAAAGATTGTAAAGAAATAAAAAAAATATTATTTCTGGAAATCGCGTGTTTTTTTCCTTACCAAGATGTATAATATGGTTGATTTCAAAATAACTCCACTCAATTATTTGTGTGCTCCGAAAATAGGATTTTCAAGATTACAAACAGGAAATAATAATCCAAAGATTAGTCAGAAAATGCGTTTCTCACAAATTGCCACCGCAACAAATTTGAGAGGAAATAGACGAACTGTTGTTGGACTTGGTAGAATACCTTTAGAACTGCGACCACAACCATCTATTATTGTGCCTCTCACCAATTTCTAAATATTCCTGTCTCCACATTTTTTTTATTATTTTAATATATAAAAATGAAGAAACCTCTTAGACAATCGGATGGAATGTATCACATTGATGGTAAAAAATATGGAATATTAATTGGGTCTCGTTCCCAAGTTCATAACGGAACTGCTTACAAGACTGCTGGTGGACTTCGCAAAACACAGTTGTTGATGAATAAATGGGGTCACATTGTTAGTGCCAAGAAACACGCTACTGCCAAGAAAGAGAAGCGATTAGAGAAATACGGTTTTTTTGCCGAGAAGGGCAAATTTGGTTATGTCAAGAAGACTGCCAAAAGACGCTCCAAGAAATATTAAGGAAACCTACGGTTTCCTTAGGAACCTTCCCTTTTAAGGAAACCTACGGTTTCCTTAGGAACCTTCCCTTTTAAGAGAGTGCGGTGAATACAACCTACGGTTTCCTTAGGAACCTTCCCTTTTAAGAGAGTGCGGTGAATACAACCTACGGTTTCCTTGTAAATAAGATAATTATTTATTCTATACACATAGAATAAATAAATTATGGCAGACGAATTATTTAGAAAACTTGAATTTAGTAACGATGAACGTGAAGAAGTCAAAAAAATAATTAGAGGTATTTATGATAGTCTGTTGTTTCGCAAAATATCTTTCTTAATGCCATTGACAAATGAAAAACGAGAAATAAAAAAAATGGAGTTTTTAAAACAAGATATTGATGACTATCGATTGTTTATGATTTATTGTTTCAATAATTTCACAGAATTGCAACGCGCAAAAACAGATTCGAACGATGAGATGCGTTTCTTTTCTGTTCCGATAGAGGGAATACTAGAAAATGATGATTTCTATAATAAACTCATTGCTAAGAAAAATCTGCTTTCTGAAGAAAGGATTGAACTACTACAGAAGAAATTTCATAGGTGTTATAAATCAACAGAATTACTCTATTCATCTATGATGTCAAAAATAGAAAGGACTTGTGTAAAAATATTATCTATGACAATCATTCGGGATCCTGTAAAACTATCTATCATTATGAATTTTATTTTTAATACAGTAAATCTTGCTGAAACTGATTTGATGAGTTCTATTGTTGATGATAAAAAAAATGATGATGATAAATCAAATAAAAATCCTTGTGATGCAAATAAATATTTAGGAATAGACTGGACTTTCTTAGGACTGTTTGATGAACTTCCTGAAGAATGTAGTGAAATTGAAGATTCAACTAAAATCTCTATCGTCGGTCCTGTGAAACTACAATCCAAAGACATTTCAAAAACTGTTGTGTCTGGTGGTTCAATACACAAATCACGGAAACGCAAGAGGCATATAAAATCAAAAACACGCCGGTAACTTTTTTTAATTTATATTATATAATGCCAAGACCCACTGTAGTTTGTAGAAAGAAAAGTCTCAAAAAATGCAAACGCGCATATGTTTCGTGTAAAACTGTTATGGGTGCCACTCGCAAATATTGTCGCCGTAGCACCAAAAAAAGTATTGCCAAGTATTATTCTATTAAAAAGGAGAAAAAATAGAACACATAATATATATCCTGTATGAATCTGTGTCAGTATAGAGACATTTTCGGCAAACCCAATAGAGGAATACATAGTTTCCGCATTTTTGATATTGCTGTTGTTGATGTGTTGGCAACTTTATTATTTATTTTTGTTATAGCATATTTCACTAAGATATCACTGTTGTATTTAACACCTGCTGTGTTTATTCTGGGTGTGATAGTCCATAGATTGTTTTGCGTCAGAACTACAATCGACAAACTGTTGTTCAAATAAAAATGCCTCGCCAACTATATATATTTATTGTCTATAATGTCTGTGCAAGATGATTTACTCGCAGCATCTCTGAGAGGCAATCTACAAATAATTAGAGATATATTGTCACAAGGTATCGACCCAAATATAAGAAATCAGGCAGGTTTTACACCTCTCATTTTAGCAATCAATTCCGGAAAAAAAGAAAGTGTCGAACTATTATTAGAAAATGGTGCTGACCCAAATATGAGAGATGCAATGTTATCACAACAATTTGTCCCAATGAAATATGCTATTGACAACGCATTATCTACTGGAAAAACAGATATTTTAAAATTATTAATAAAACAACGAGTAGATTTGGATTTGCCTCTAAAAAATAATTATGTAACTACTGTGAGAGATTTTCTAAGACCATTTCCTGATATTATAAGAGAAATACAAATATCCGAAATCTCACAAATTAATGGAATGGTTAATGAGAAACACGATGATTGGTTAGACACAGAAACAATAGAGAGTTTAATAAAGTATCGTGGAAAAGGTCCGGATAAAAAATCTAGAAGAAAAAAAACTAGGCGCAAAAAATCCAGATGCCATTCACACAGAATATAAACCAGTAATATATATTAATAACATTAGTAATATATATGTCAGAAACAAGTGGGAAGGATTATGAAAAAACAAATAAGAAAGATGAAAAAAAACGAGGTTCTCTATCGCTGACTGATTTGATTCTCTTTGGACTTGGAAATGTTGTTGGAGCAGGCATCTTTATTATTATTAGCAAAACTATTTTACACGGAGGCAACAAATCTTTACACGCCCTTCTTACCATTGCCGTCATAAGCATTACTATGGGATTTTGCTACACTGAAATTTACGGCAGATACAGTTCAAGTATAACTGAATATTTGGCAGTTAGAGACACACTTGGCGAAGGAATCGGTCAAATCACACTGTATGCGATTTATATGTTTGCTCTATTATCAGGCGTTACAATTGTGACTGCTATGTCAAAATATGTGTGTAAATGTGACCTTGTCAGTTCTATTAAACAAAATATGTTATGGACTACTGATTCACATCATTCTGTTTTTGAAACAGCATTTACTATTGCTGTTCTCTTTATTATTGCTATAATAAATTATCTCGGAATCGAAACATCCAAAATAGTTGCAAACACAATCTCTATAATTATGTTGGTAGTAATTTTGGGGATTATTGTTCTGAGTTTGCCCTACATTAAAATGAGTAAAATAAATGTGGCAACACCACAGATAGATGGTTCTGACAAACCTTGGGACAATTTTGTATTATCCGCAATACTTTCTCTATTTCTCTACAATGGATACGACTTTCTAATAAAAATTAGTGACGAATCTGAAAATCCAGAGGATAATAAGACAGCACTAATAAGCACAATTAGCATTACAACACTGTTGTATATGGGAGTAATTATTGCTGGAATTTGCGTATTGGGATATAGAAAGGCAGGCAATTCTCATAATATCATAACCAACTTGTATGAACTATTGACAAACAGTAAATTGGCAGCAGCAGTATATACAGCAGGTCTTTTTATAATGTTCAATACAGGATTTTTGTCTATTATGTCGGCAACTAAATTTATGGAGGGTCTTGGAAAAAACAATAATATTTTTATGTCGGATTTTTGGGCGCAGACAAATGAATATGACGCACCACATAATGCGATTTATGTTACAATTGCCATCTGTATATTTTTTGCTTTATTTAATAATGAAACACTTATGGCAATATTTTCCAATTTCACTTGTATAGCAATTTTAATATTAATCTCTATCGCCCTGTTAATTTTGAGGTGGAAAGAAAAAGACAATGTTGAAGCACAGTTGAAATACAATTATATTTGGGGAAATGTATCTAATATACCCATTCCAATTATTGCTAATTTGGGTGTATTACTATATATTATGTATGAAATGATTAGCAACAAATTCTGGATTCACGTAGTGTAACGAGACAATCTCCGCCGAGTTTTTTTATTTTTTTTATTTCTAGAATTTATAGTGCGTTTTCCGCCGATTTTTTTATTTGGGTCTCTGACCATTTCTTCTTTTTTAAGGGTCTGAACTAATTCAAAAATAGTTTCCAAATCTAAATAAATATTCTTGTGATAGAGAATTTTTAATAAACTTAGTATATGGGCATCATTCGCAACTGTGTCTAAAATTTTTAAAATGCCTCTCTGTTTATAATAATCAGCATAATCCCAAACACTAATTCCATCATTGTTTTTTATGCTCGGATTCGCACCTGCCATTAACATAAGCAACACAATTTGTTCAATTTCAATACGTTTGAACATTAGAAACATATTTGATTTAATATGCATCAATCCTACTAGAGGTGTATCTCCATTATTATCTTGTGAATTAGGATTGGCACCTCTATGGAGAAGATACTCAACAATCATTAAATTTCCTGTTGCACAAGCATCAAACAAAGGTCTATAACCAATTCTAACTATTTCTACTGGTTCTATATCAGCACCATCATTCAGTGCTTCTTCTATTTCTGATAAACTTTGTAATGTAATTGCTCGTGAGAGTCTCTCATTTTTGAGTGTTTGAATATAATTTACATTTGGATGCGGAACTGTGGAGTAATATTTCTCTATGTATTGTTCTGGCGGAATTTTATTACCATCTTCATCAAATAATTCGTATTCAAAATGATAGGGGTCTATTAAATTTTCACCAATGAGTTCTAGATGTTGTTTAAATTCTTCAAAATTCGTTGCGATTTTGTATGCTTCTAAAGTATTTTGAAACATTGATTCGTATTTTGCATTATGTGGAATAAAAAAACGAATCACTTGTTCATCTACTGCTTTTTCCATAATATACATTATGTGTAGTAAATATTTACTACATATAATTACAATATGTTTCTAATGTTCAATTTGCGTCTAGAGTATGAACTACACCATTTGTGTGTGCAATGATTTTTTAATTCAATCAGTCCAGGGAAAGATATATAACTTTGTGTTTTGATTTTGACAGAATAATGGCGGTTACAAATACAACACACATTGTCGGGATTGGCAAATATACGAATCATCATTTTCTTTACTGTTTTTTTTAAATTCTCTGTGACATCAATTTTTTCTTGTTTTCTTGTTTCTTCTTGATTTTTTTTTATTTTTCTTTCTTAAAGATTTTTGTTTTTTGCCTCCTTTTTCTTCGGCAATAGGAATTTCTTGAGAAGGTTCTATGGGTCTTTCGAGGTCTTCTTTGGTTTCAGTATTTTCATTAATTGGTGTTAATAAATTTACTGAGGGTTTATGCACAGGACTTATTACAGGTGCTTGTCCTCCACCTCCCTCGTCAGGGACATTTATAAAAATATTGTTACTAGCATTTAGACCATCAAGCATTTTTATAAAATGAGAAACATTGAAATAATGTTTCAAATCATCATATTTTAAAAATTCATACTCTACAGGATAATTAAACTGTTTGTGACCACTGCTTATGTTTTGAAAGTATTTTGCTCCAGTAGTTCTTGATATTTTTGTCTTCCATCCTCTAGGTGTTTCTCCTAGAAAATAGTAGGGATGTGTATGTGCAAAATAGTGATACAACATATTTATTGGATTTCTTTTATAGAAAAAATATTCGTCACTGAAAAAATAATTAATCATAGCATAAATTTCCGATTTTGTAATTCCGAGATTTCCAAAATTTATTTTTTTCCCCCATCTTACTGAATTTACTATAAAAAGGTATTTCATAAACACCTTGGCATTTTTTTTAAATTCTGGACTACTGCCTTTTACACAAAATGTCGGATCAACATCTAATAAACGTATCGCAACGACAGTTCCATCATCAGCAATTGTAGGACAAAAATTGGCAGGTTTGATATCTGTGTTTAATTCATTTTGAATATCAACATACAAATCAATAAATTCAACCACTTTTTTGCCGGTTTCGTCTTTTTTGTCTGGATTTTTTTCAATAAATTTAAATATTTCTTCATCGCATCTTTCTACTAGATATGATACTTTTGTATAACCAGATGGTATTTTTTCAAATTCTGAATCCATCATTTCCGGCAAAAAAGGAATTCCATAATTGCCTGTTTCACTTGAACGATTCGCAACATCGATGCGTATTTGATGTAATTTTGGAGCAAAAGATTCTTTACTTAGTTCAAACATTTTTTTTAATTCTGCGATACAGATATATTGGTTATCGTGATTGTCATACAAGTGTTTTAAATAATTGATTTCACTAACTTTTTGAGGTTCACCAATTATATCAATAAAAAAACTGCCTCTATCTATTTTGTATTTAAACTCAGGGTCGTTATCCATCTTTTCTCTAAATTTTTTGAATTCCACATCAGTTGAAGAGTTTTTATCTTTTCTCCAGTTTATTGGTCGTGTGTATTCAACTAAACAGAATTTATTAATATTACTTCCTTCAGGGAGTGTAAAATTCTGTGGAGAATCTGTTGGAGCATTTACTAGTGTGAATGCGTTTTTTGAAGAACCCTTTCCAAGTATTTCAAATTTTGCCACTTGTATCATACTATAATATATCTGTTGTTAAATATCTCAGCATTTCTATAAACTCAGCATCTTCCACTGTAATTTTTCTAAAAGATTTCAGATAACATCTAAGACAAACTAATACATCTGTGATAGAGTTGTGCAAATTATTTGGCACACTGTTAAACAAGTATTGATGAAATTCTAAAAGTGTTGGCCACTTCTTGTATTTTGTTGATGATGATGGTGTTCGCGAAACCATTATATTACAGATGCTTGTGGAATAACGCATAGTGCAAAATTGTTTAATACCGCGGTTCTTCTCAAATGTTTTATCAAAGATATTGAGACAATAGTGTGCGTGTTTCTCAATAATTTCTCTATTACGATTTATCTCAATGGTTATTACAGAAGTATCAAATTTGATATTATGTGCAATAACTGATGAGCACATAGTATAACAATAATAGAAACAGTCGAGTGCCAAAATAATAGGAACACTTTTGGCAATGCACAATTCTTTAGTTATTCCAGTTATTTCTGTAATTTTTTCTGGTATTTCTACAGGGGGGTTTATATAGAAATCGTGTTTGCGTTCAATTGTGCGTGTTTCTAAATTATACAGAACAAAACTGAATTGTATAATATAGGGATTTTCTTTAAGGAGTCCGGTGGTCTCCACATCAAACACAAGAATCCTGTTTTTATTCATTTTTTATTGTTCTCGATAGAGATTGGATTGAGAATCATCAATTTTTGCGTCTTCGTCTTGAGGTAGATGTTTTTTTCTTGTGTTTTTTAGATTTTCCGCCCTCCATTTTTGGAAACGGTTTTGGAACTTTTAAAATAGATGATAGAGACCCTTCCGGTGCTGATTTTGGACGAATGTATATAAAAGTGTGTTCAAAACTACTAATGAGTTTTTCTTCTGAGGGGAAATGTTTTTTTATTTCATCGTGATACATAAATTCATAATTATCAAATATATTTGCTGGATTTGTTCCATCCATATAGTGCCATATCATATTAATGGGATTGTATCTATAAATCATATAGGTGTCTTGATAAAAAAACTTTAACATTTCTCTAACATCGTTTTCGGAAATTCCCCAGTCAGGAAATATTTTCTGACTGTATTTTGCAAAATAAGAAAAAATCATGAATTTCATAAAAACTTTGGCATTTTTTTGGAACTCAACATCATCATTTTTAATATAGAACTTTGCGTCAATGTCTAAAAGACTTAGTGACTCTATTTCATCAATGCTATTGTATTGGGGACACAAGTTTTCTGGTTTAAAATCACAATTAAGTTCGTGTGTTAAATCAACACAGGTATCTATAAATTCAATTATTTTTTCTCCTATCTTAGAAAATTTATCATAATTCACCATTTGAACAAGTGATTTAATACTCATACCGCATTTTTCTACCAAATACGATATTTTAATTACACTTTCATTTATTATTTCAGAGAATTTCGAATCAATCTCATCAGGAGAAAATGGAATTCCCATATTTACTTTAGTCACCCTTCTATCGGGTTCTATTTCCAAAGTATCAATTCTTATTTGATACAACATTGGTGCTAGTTGAGTTAATGTATCTGGTGGTGCTCCTCCTCCACTATGATTTGTTGTGATTCCTATTTTATTTAGTTCGTGCATTTTTTTTAATTCATTCGTAATTTCAAACTGGTCATCACTAATTCCATACCATTTTTCTAATAATTTAATGGTATTTGGATTTAGGTCATTAATATTAATGTGTTTTGTTGAACCAAAATAATTGCCGTAATCTTTTATTATATTCATAACTTCTCTCAGTTTATCTGAGGAAGACGTTTTGCTAATAATTTTATAAACACCGCGGTCAAATGCTGGGTCGGATTTTAATTTTTTTTTAAATTCCGCAAATTCTTCAATTGAATTTTTTATTATTTCATCACTGGCAGTTAATGGATTTACCCATCTAATTTTATTTTTAAATTCTACTATACATAATTTGTTGGGGGGTTCGGACGACGTCCAATCAGTTATTTCTTCGGTCGATTCAACGCATTTTTTTGTGGCAAATGCTGTTTTGTAAGTCCCTTTTCCCAATTGGTGATCCGTTTTACAAATTCTATGTAACATTAGATATATAGTATAGGTGTAAAATAATATAGACAATTGTTGCTCTAAATAATTATTTTAAAATTATGAATCACACCAAAATAAATGATACAATTGCTATTCTGTGTGAGAAATATAGAGACAACACATTTATGTCAGTAAAAACAGAATCTTTTATTTGTAATCAGTTGCCAGTTATTCTACAAAATATAGAGAAAACGCACGACCAGCAAGTCCAAAGAATTAATGATATGAATGCCGAACAAGATATTTTCATACAGGGGTTCTTAGCATCCAATCGATATTTTTATGCTTCCACCACTGAGAATTTTTTTTACTACAATGGAATTAATTATTCAAATGTCACTGAGGATGAAATCATACACAATATATTATCATCCATTAGTAGAGACCGAAGTTTGATGTCTTGGAAATATAAAACCAAGTCTGCTATTATAAAACGCATCAAAGAAAATACCATTTTTTCGTGTATTCCTGAATCAGCAACGATACAAAATGTGTTGAATGAATTATATCCCACAATATTTGCCACAAAGACAGAGGCGAAATATTTTCTCACTATATTGGGAGACAACATATTAAAAAAAAATGGTGACGAACCATTAATACATTTAATGAATCCTGTGTCCAAAATATTTATCAATGGATTAAATGCGGTATGTCAAATGTGGTTTGGTGTTAATCTAAATCAGACTTTTAAATACAAGTATCACACAGAACACTTGTATAGTCAAATGCGAATTTTAAATTCGGCATCTACAAATATTGATACATTCGGAATTGGCGGACGAAAGATGATGAATTTATTATGTGTTGCTTGTCATTATTCAAATCGTTATCGCAGTTCTGACAATTATTTAATAAAATACTGTAACGACACGGTACTTATAGATTCTGTATTTTTTCTAAAAACCCACACACACGAATCATTAACAGCAATGTTTGTTGAAGAATACATTGTGGTTAGTTCTTCTAATTCGGCAAGTTCTTCTGGAAATTTGGTTCAGATTTCGTGGAGAGATATGTTTTATTTATGGAAACACTTTTTGGAATCTAAGAAACTTCCAAACATTATGTCTCAAGTGAAACTCAGAAATATATTAACTGTTATGTTGGAGCAGAACTATTCTGTTAGTGATGATTCTTTTATGGGAATTAGTAGCAAACAATTGCCAATGGTAAATAAGTTTTTACAGTTTTGGCAAGAAACAATGGTGTATGATGAATTGGAACCCGAAATCGAAATAGGTGAATTGGCAACACTGTTTAAACAACACACAAATACAAGTGTTAGTGATGACCAAATTGTAAATATACTGACGCATTTTTTCCCTGATTTAGAAATTGACCAAGGAAAATATATTTACAGAATGCGTTGTAATATTTGGGACAAACAGGTTGATATTATGATGGCGATGGACGATTTGCGTGATAAGAAAGGCAATGATGCTTATGCTACAGTATCTGTGTATGATGCTTATGTCCATTATTGTAATTATCTAAATGGAACAGGAAATTCTTCGCGACGACCTAGTAATGGGTCTCTAAATACACCTATGTTGGTGAGCAAACAGTATTTTGAAAAATATAGAGAAACACATTAAAATAAAAAAAATGTTTTTTATTTTATTATTGGATTGTTTGCGTGACTATCCACGACTGAATTATGACAAGTATGTGCACAACAATATGATTAAGATTATATAGAGGTTTTATTTTCATAACTAATGCTAGTGCAACAACCGTTAGCACAATTTTTGTTTTAACAACACGGTCATTTGTTGATTCAATTATAAAAAATAAATCATACAGTGATGGTATAATTTCACACAGGTCTAATATATTCAAGTGTTTATTATTTTCATCATCCTTATTCCATTCTGATTTCTGTTCTATCTTTATTTGCGATAGAGAATAAAATTGTGACCCAACAAAACATATAAAATGTAGAATCATTGATGTAAAACCTCTATCGCTCCCGATTGAAATCAGTGATAAATTTGATTTCAAATGAATGGCAGCAGCATTGAAAAAGAATTCGGAATCGACACAAACAACGTTGGGTGAATCCGAGAAATTATTATTTATAATTAATACATTTTCTCCTGATTTGAAAATACTATATTTCTTGTTGTGATACATATAGGACACAATTGACAGAGACACTGTTCCTACAAAATTCCATAGAGAAACTCTATAAAACATTATAGGAACAACATACAGAAACATTGTCAAAGTTATGACCTTCTCAGCAAACATCTGTGTGTTTATCCACGCAAAACTTGTTTTGATAACTGCATCTCTATAGATTTTTTTCAAAATTTTTATAAACCAATAGAGATTTAATAAATAAATTCCATAGAATCCTGTATAGAAATGCACATTTCTCACAATAGAATCTTGTAGAGGTGGTTGAATGGTTTCATACATTTTATAACTAAGCAATGTGTCATATAGAAGGTCATACATCCGAGTTTTTGTGAAGGCAATAACAAATATGGCATCATTTATATTACTGGCAATTCTGGCAATCTTTGTTTCTCTTGTATTTTTAGAAACATTATTTTCATAAATCATCTTCAGTGTTAGAAAAAATGTGCTCATTTCTGTCTTTATAAATGGTTTTACAATAATACCCACATCATTATTACTATAACCATACGCTTGTTTGCAAGTGAGCATTAGTAAAATCAAAATATGATGAATAGTTGATTCTGTTTGAGAAAACATTAAATCAACTAATAGATAGATGAAAATAATACTGTAGCAGTAGTCCATAGAATCCATAAAATACAAACAAGTGGTAGATATAATCATACACATTGCGTTTGCATTTTGCACATTTGTGATGGCGTGTTTTTTTGAGGGAAATAGAGATTGTAACATTGTATGTATATTTTTACTATAGAAACACACAATGTTTATAAATAGGTTTATTTCCACGAGAAAATATACATATGTGTTTATTTTTACTAAGTAATAAATATAGATATAACACTCTTGTATCTATAACTAAAAAATGCCCCCGAGACTAACATCGTTAAATTATTTGCTTATTGTGGAGTCTAGTAGCAAATGTAGCAAAATTGAATCTTATTTGGGACCTAGATATAAGTGTATTGCCAGCAATGGACACATACGAATTATTGAGGGATTGCAGAGTATCGATGCAAAAAATGATTATCAAGTAACTTATGTGGTTGACCCTGATAAGAAGACCCACGTAGAAAATATGAAAACCATTGTGTCACAGTATTCAAAGAAAAATGTAATTATTGCGTCGGACCACGATAGAGAAGGCGAAGCAATTGCTTGGCACTTATGTGATGTTTTAGATTTGCCTGTTGAGACTACATCACGAATTGTGTTTCACGAAATTACAAAACCCGCAATTCTGGCAGCTGTTGCTAATCCCGGAAAGATTGATATGAATTTAGTTCGCGCTCAACAGGCGCGTCAAGTTCTCGATATGATTGTTGGGTTTCGAGTATCGCCTGTATTATGGAAACATCTAGGAAATTCCAATTCTCTATCGGCAGGGCGTTGTCAAACGCCGGCATTGCGACTTGTGTATGAGAATGAATTACAAGCAAAGAAAACATTAGAAACAGGTGCTATTAAACATCGTGTCCAAGCATCGTTTTTTGAACAGAATGTAGTGTTTGAATTGGACAAGACATTTTCTTCCTACACAGATGTAGAGACATTTTTGGAGGCATCCAAAACATATAGACATTTGTTGGAAATAGGTAAATCGAGAGTGGCGACGAAGTCGCCACCTAAACCATTCAATACAGCAACTTTATTACAGAGTGCTAGCAATTTATTCGGAATGGGAGCAAAAGATATTATGGCATCTTGTCAATTTCTCTATCAGATGGGACATATTACCTATATGAGAACTGATAGTCGCAAATATTCACCTGTATTCATAGAGATTGCCACAAGATATATTACCGATAATTGGTCAAAACAACACATAAATGAATCAATACAGGATTTGTCATCGGAAAAATCCCAAAATGACCCCACTGTTGCTCACGAGGCAATTCGTGTCACAAATATTAATATGCGCGATTTTGCTATTATTTCCACAGCAAATAATAATATGTCTTCTGCTGAACGCATTTACAAAATGATTTGGCAAAACACAGTTCAGAGTTGTATGTCAAGTGCTACATTCAATTGTTTGCCTCTATCGGTGTCAGCACCCAATAACACTTTTTACAAACACACGATAGAGACGGTCAAGTTTTCGGGGTTTCTAGACGCAAAACTTTCCAAAGAAAAAAGTAATGATGGAAAAAATATCGCAGCATCCATTACACTACAACATTCTGTATCAAATGGTGCGCCTTTATCCTACAATTACATAGAGACAATTATTGGATTTACTACTCACCACTCAAGATATACAGAAGCAAGTTTAATAGATAAATTAGATGAATTGGGAATAGGACGACCCTCTACATTTTCTATGCTGACTGATGTAATTCAGACCCGCAAATATGTAGAGAAAACCGATGTTCAGGGTATAAAACACGATTGTTTAGAATACAGAATGGAATCTGGTGTGATTACGCATAAAAAAGTGGAAAAAATGATCGGTTCGGAACACAATAAATTAGTAATAGACCCTATTGGAATAACAGTTATTGAATTTTTACTAGAACATTTTTCCGATTTTTTCTCGTATGATTACACCAACACAATGGAAAAACGACTTGATGACGTTGCTTCTGGAAAAGAATTGTGGCACCGTGTTTGTGATGACTGCGATAGAGAACTTGATAAACTTATTATGAAAATCAATTCTGTTGGAAAACGCATCTACAAAATTGGAGATGATTATATTCTGTTTTTTCATAAAAATGGAATGTTATTAAAGAGTGTAAAACAGGTAGATGGTAAATATTTATTCAAGGGAATACGACGAGGACTCAAGGTGGATATGAAAAAATTGGCGCAGGGCGAATATACATTTGAGGATTTAGCAGAAATAGATGATATTGTGTTGGGTATGCACCAAGATGTCCCAGTTATGTTGAGACCCGGCAAGTATGGATATTATTTAGAATGGAGTGTTGATGAAGAATCACCCCAAAAAATCAGTGTTGATAAAATATTAAAGAACATTGGAAAAACTCCTACAACAGTGTCATTTGCTGATTTGGAATATTTATTGACACAGGAAACAGAAGAAAAAGTTCGCATATTGAATCCAGATTTAAGTGTGCGGATGAGTAAATTTGGACCCTATATTTTTCACAAGACGGAAAAGATGAAAAAACCCAAGTTCTATGATTTGAAAAAATTCACAGGTGACTGTTGGAACTGCGATAGAGAAGAATTAATGAAATGGATAAAAACTACACACAAAGTTAGAATTGTTGAGATTTAAAAATACAATATATTATAAACAGTTATGTATCATCTAAAACAAAGATCCGATAATTTTTTTTTTAAAAAAAATAATCCTGTATTTGCGAACGAGGGGGTGCCGACACCAGACACAACACCTGAGGACCCTCGGGCACTTGAATATATGAAATCGTTGGAAAGGAAATATGAACCTCGTAAATTGCGAAAAATACAGAACGCCTATATTAGAATGGAAGCAGTTCAAGGCATTCGTAATAGTTTAGAACAGGTTTCGATAGAGGATTTAGTTGAATTTTGTATAATAACTCCATCCACTTTTGATTTGGCAATGGTATTGCATAAATATTGTGGAAACAGATTCAGATGTGTTGATAAGGTAAATCAAAAATGGCAAAGTAAGAAACGCGATATTTGGTCTGATGACACAACTTGTATTGGTGAATTAAAAAGAATTATGACAGATGAGATTATTCCACTATTTAAGAAAAAAGCAGACTCGGTGACTGCTCTATTGAACAATAACTATATTAGTGGAGAATTCAAAACGCCGCTTGAACTTAAACGCAAAAATTTAGAATACATATCAATGCGATTGTCAGCAATTAATATTAAAAATTTAATTCTTAAGGATGCTACTGAAATTTTTTTTTATTCTGAAATTTTTTATACACCGCCCGAAAAATAAATAAATATTATGTATATGTCATCATCAGCAACATCATCAACAACATCATCAGCAACACCATCAACATCAACAAAATCATCAGCATCATCACCATCTCTATTTACAAAAAAATTAGACACTTCAGTTGATGATAAAATGCTTCCATCAAAGACAACATTGACAACTGTTTTATTATATATTCTCAGTGCTCTCTATCTCTTTGAGAAAAAAACTATCCCAATCGGATACATAATTTTAACAATCACCTACATTGTTACAATATATTTTGCTCTGAGTAATCAATTGGGTGCCACATCTTTTGATAAATATTCTGAAAATTTAAAAAAATTTTTAACGATAACATCACCAACAACAGTCATTGTTAAAACTATTATGTTTTGGGCATTCATAGTTATTGTTGTTTCTGCAATGCTTTACAATCTCTATGGCATAAGTATGGTAACAAACTCTGTATTTATGAGAACTAAACAAGTTGAGTCATATGATTTAAATGTAAGTAATTCTAGATGGAACGACTTGATTACATACAATGTGTTATTTTATTTGACAGCGTTGTCATTTATTTTTATTATTTATTGTATTCCAAAAATCGATGGAACTGCCAAAGATAATTATTGGTATATTCCTTTGTTTGTTGCTTTTTTCTATATAATTGCCAGCACCATTACAAACTATTTTATTCAAATAAAAATATCTACTGGACTACAAAATGATAGTCTAAATAAAAAATCCAAGACAGAAGAAGAAATTGAAGCATCAGACACAAAGGTAACTAATCAAAATGCATTCACCGATGTGTATTATTGGATTCTCAACTTTTTCAATAATCCGAATATCTAGAGATAGAGACATATGATTTTTACTAAACAGTGGTTAGTAAAAATTCACTGTTATACAAAAACAGTTTGGATGGGACCAATCATTCCGTATTCATCTGTTAATTCACGATAATGAACGTGACTCTTCAAATGTTTTCCACTGGGAACTACATATCCAGTTCCTTTTTCAAATGTAAGAATTGCCACACCACTCGCATCCGACATTACAACACCACTGTTGTCATATTTGCCATAAGCATCAATAACAGGTGTTTCAGGATTGTCGCCCGGTTTTGCTGCCCAATAAGCAACCTTTGTGTTTGGCGTTACTAGCACTTTTACTTTTTCTGTTCCGGCACTGCTTCCGCTAACAGGAATTAATACACTGGGTAAAACGGATTTTCCCAAAAAAGGCAACCACAATGTCCTGTCAAAAGCAAGCACAATAGCACTGATTCCGACAATGAAATAAATCAATTTATCAATTGGCAACTGTTTTCGGAAGACGCGCGATAGAGAACGACTCAACCATTCTACTAAATTGTAACCAAACGCAACAAACAACCAGTTTATGCCACCGGCAATTAAGACAGCAACAGCAATCATACGAATTGTTGTCATCATCCATATGTTGGATGATTTGGGTGTAGTATCAACCATTTTTGTATGAACGAATGAATCTTCGTTGGACATAGACATTTTTATATATTAGATAATTAAAAATATATAGAGTTGGAAATAATTTCTCTATTAAATAAATGAAATTTTACGAAACACATTATGAAGATTATTTGAGCACAATGAAAATCTTCAATTTACATCCGGAATTGGAACCACAAATGAAGATGATGCCTGCCCAAATATCTGGATTGCGCAATATGATTTTTTATGGACCCCCCGGAGTGGGAAAATACACACAGGTGTTGTCAGCAATACAACAATATAGTCCAAGTGGTCTTACTTATGACAAAAAAATAAATATCCAGACAGAGAAATATGATTACACATATCACATAAGTGATATTCATTATGAAATTGATATGTCTCTATTGGGATGTAATTCAAAACTGATTTGGCACGATATAACACAACAGATTGTCGATATTGTATCAGTTAAGCACGAGAAATGTGCAATTATATTGTGTAAAAATTTTCATCTTATTCATACAGAATTATTGGAAATATTCTATAGTTATATTCAGGAATATAGTTCTAGAATTTCATCCATACAGTTGAAATATTTTTTAGTGACGGAACATTTGAGTTTTATACCGAACAATATTTTGACATCGTGTGAAATCATTTCTGTAAAGAGACCCGATAGAGAAATGTATGTTCGTCTAATTCAAACTATGCAAAATGGCAAAGTTGGACCGCGAAAATACATTAAAACTGCTGATACAGAGGTTGCTGGAACAGTTGAGAACGAGTTTGTTCAAAAAATATCACTCACACACAAGTGTAATAATCCCGAAACAATAGAGATGGTTAAACAAATTAATGTGAATGAAATTATGAATTTGAAAGAATTGCGTGCGTTTTCGAAGATGACTAGTTCTGAAAATATACCGGCAGACATATTCAACATTGTGTGTAATAACATCATACAGCAATTATTAGTGCCGAATTCTATGATTCACGCGCAATTTCGAGATGCTCTGTATGATATTTTTGTGTATAACTTGGATATTGTGGAATGTATATGGCACATTATTTGTAATCTGATAGAGAACAAGCATTTGCGAGGAAAATCAATTAGTGATGTGATGACGCGTTCCTACAACTTTTTGAAATATTATAATAATAATTATCGTCCAATTTATCATTTAGAAAGCATGTTTCACTATATAATAATTAAAATAATAGAGATTGATGAATTGCCAACGCGCTTTTAAGATACTTGAAATAGATAGTTTATCGGCAAATACAGAGACTATTAGAAAACAATATAAGATTATGGCACTGAAGTGGCATCCGGATCGCAACAAGGCAGCAAATGCGACTGAGCGCTATAGAGAAATTAAAGAAGCGCACGATTTTTTATTAGAAAATGATAGTGAAATTGCGAACAATAGTAGTTACACAGAGGTTGCGTCATTATTTTTTGAGACATTATACAATAATGAGCATTTTCAGCGTAAAATATTTCATCCTCTATTGATGAAGGTGGTGAATCTGTGTGAAGAGAAGGCATTGGCATTCATTCTTCGGTTGGATGCCGATAGAGCAAGTAAGTTGATGACAACAATTGAGACATATAAATCTGTTTTGCATTTTTCGGATGTTTTTTTTGAGAAAGTGAAGAACCATATGAGTGGTATGAAACACATTATATTAAATCCGAATATAGATGATTTGATGCAATGTAATGTTTGTAAAATAGAGGGGATAATAGTTCCATTGTGGCATTCTCTATTGGAATATGATAGAGAAAGGATAATAGTTCATTGTTTGCCAGAGTTGCCGTCGAATATGTGGATAGATGATGGTGATGATGAAAACACACTTAGTATAAAAATTCAAGAGAGACTTGACAATATATGGAAAACAGGATTTTTGGAAATCTCTATCGGGAGTGAAAAAAAAAGCATTGAGATGGATGTTTTGAAAATGCAACGCACACAGGTTGTTGTATTGAGGGGTGAAGGAATTCCAATTCCTCAGATTGATGATGTTTTTAATGTTACCAATAGAGGTATTATTAATATTCATTTAGAAATTATATGATTTTTTATTTCTTAGGAAAAATAAAAAATAAGAGTTTAGACGAGAGGGCGCGAAGCGCCCAATAGTCGAGAGGAGGGTATATCCACCGCACTTTGTAGAAGGTGGATATCTTGCCCCTTCGTGGCAAGTGCCGTGGCAACGAAGTTGCCACTTACACGTGGAGCAAATATTCACCCCACTAACGTAAGCTGGTGAATACAAGTGTAACTGCTACCCGAAGGGTATATTCACCTTCTACGAAGTGCGGTGAATACACGTGGAGCAATCTGCGATTGCTCTGAGGCAGTTATACCAAAGGTTGCTCTCCGCTCTGCGCCCAGCAATAAATGCTTAGAAATATTCTATACATTTGTTTCCACAGAAAATAAAAAAAAATAATACACCAATTTTGATGCTCCACCATCTCTACAGATACATAATTACACAAATCATATTGTCTGCTTGATTCGGAAAATTCTTCTGAGCAATTTGTGAAATTCTATTTACAACCGATCTTGCTATTCTCGGAACTCCTCTATCTTCATTTACCATTTTTAAACAAGATTCATTCATTATAATTTTGCGCATCGAATCATCCACAATGTTATCCCATATTCCATCTGATGCCACCACTAAACATCGTGTTCCTCTATCTGTCTCACTCCTTAAATCCAGAATAGTTATTTCCGGTTTCCACACAACACCAAATTCATTCAGATTGAAATTTCCTATTGCCCGCGTCGATGCCAACATATCCATATATGGATGATGTTTCGGTGTCGTCACATATGTAGCACGGTCTTTACTAACACTTTTGTAGTAATATTTCACATTTTCTCTTATTTGTGGAACTCCGTCGTCTTCTTTTATTTCATATATAGATTCACACTCATATTTGTTACTCTTGGAAATTTCATCATACACAAATAATAATTCGGAAGTAGCACTTTTATTATTCTTAATTTTTATATATTCGGATGCGGAAGTAGCACCTTGATTATTATTAATTCTTATGTATTCAGATGGATTGTCGGGCGAATGATTATGTGTTAGCACTCGGACTCTATCATTGTAACACAGAATTGCTTTACAATCACCCACATTGGAAACATACAATACACCCTGTATTAATATAATCAGAGTCAGCATTGCACCGCCATTCACATTTTTATATTCTTGATAATGACTTGAACGATATAGAATTCGCCCATTTTCATCCTTTATTACATCAGGATATTCTCTGTAATATTTTGTTGCGAAAACATCACGAACTCTATTGTGTATAAACTCGAAACAATTTTCTATAAACAGTTGTGTATTATCTACCAGCAACTCTTTGTTGTCATTTACAAATTCTTTTATTCCTAGTGTGCAAGCATTTGCTGCCAATTTTCCTGTATATAATCCGTGTCCATCAGCAACACCAATTATAGTGCAATCTATGTTTTTCAGAGACATAATACACATATCATCTTGTTGTTCGTAACCATTTCCTATATGAGAATCCGCACCAATTGCGATTTTTAATTTGTTTTCCATCTGTCTTTCCATTTTTCTAATTGATTTCAATCTCTCTATATATTTGTTGATTAAAATCAATTTTATCGTCCAGTCCATACTTTTATTATAGGCAAATTCATAAAATAGTCTCTCTGTTCAAAACTCACATCCCACGGCATATAGTCGTGTATAATTCCCAATAAGGAGGGTTCGCCAGAAATCATTAAACACGCTATTACACGTTCAAAACTACATCTGTTGCATCTTGATGTTATCATCGGTATTAATTTGCTTATGTCATATTTAGCATTTATTTCACACAGATAATCGTGTGTTACTATTGCCATTCCGCCAAAACATCCCTTCCACGCATTTTTATTTTGATGCAAACTACATAGTTCAATATCACAAAATACATTTATCATTTCTGTTTCGTCAGTGACTTGGTCCCATTTGTGGTGAAATTCCCATAGTGGTCTAAACTTTTTAACTGACAAATCCAATTTGCTATTTATAAATACAGAATCGTGTATTATTACTGCTACATCAAAGGGTTTGTATTTTAAAAAATAATAGTAGGGCAGAAATTCACCTCTCTTTGGAAATTCAGTATTAATTGTCATTGTTTTGTATAGTGGTTTAGATACAGTAATGTATTGATAATTGCTATTGTCATCAATTATCATTATGGGTGCCTCTGGATAAAACTTTCGCACACAGTCATAACAATGGTTCCAATAGAGATTTGTTTTTTCATTATTGACGTGTCTTAAAATAATAAATCCCGTTGCCATTTTTATTATTAAACCTGTTAGTTCTATATTTATTTATGAGAACTATTCAATACATCTATATTCTATTGTTATTCTGAACCCCAAATCGGAAAAATTAAATACAATGTTGTTTGACAATAAAATCATAGAAGTGAAATCATTCTCTATCGAACTTATCAAACAAATCAGTAAAACAAACATCATTGTTTGAATTGTGTAACTTACACATAGATTTGACTTCAAACTATCAACATCGGTTTTTAGATAAAATAAAATACAGGCATTTATAAGTATTTTGCAAAAATAGAAAACAAGTAATAATTTCGAGACAATTCTAGACATAATATTATCTGTGTATTCATCCATTATTGATATGTTTATTATATTCATCATTGAATTTGATAAAATGTGAATAATCATTATGTATGAATACTGTTTTTGTCGTCGGTCTTCTAGATTTGGTTGGACTGGTTGTTGGAGTTGATAAACAGTTTTACAATGGGGACAAAAATTTTTATTCTCACCTGTTTCCAACATAGTCCGAATACAATTAATATGAAATGTTGAATTAGAACATTCACAGGGCAAAACAAGATTGGTTATTGGTTCTGAATCAAGAGTTTCTAAACAAATTAGACATTCTTTTTCCCTCAGAAATTCTCTGTCTGGTTTTTTGAATTGTTGTAAAATTATAATTAAATTATTCATTTCTCTATTGGTCTATATTGAGAAATTGTCAGTAAATCATTTTTCTTTTATAATCGTCTTTCCCCAGAAAGATTGTTTATAACTAATATTGTTTTCAATTTCTTCACTATATTCATTTTCATCTTTTTCATCATAATCATTTTTTTCCGAAATATCTTCTCTATCGCGTGTCTCAAAATATTTCAAAAATTCTTTTAAACAGAATTCAATGGCATTGTCCAATTCATTTGTAGTCTGTTTTTCTGGATCGTCCAAATATGTTTCAAACATGGATTTTATTCGTTCTTTATTTGTCTTGACTGATGTTATGTAATTATTTATCTCAGTCGATTTATCTGGGTCAATGGTTTCCAAATATGCGTTGTATTTTTTTTTGCTCGTAAGCAATTTTAACGTGAGTGCGTCGATTTCATTCATTCTATATGATAGAAAATACTTTATCATATAGATTTTTACTTAGATATTTACAGAACTGATGCTAAATAGCATCCACTGAAGGTCTCAATGCCTGTATGGTCAAGACTAATTGTTACATCCACAAATATTTCTCCACCCATCTTCTGCCATCGGTGACAAAACATCCAATCCTCTGAATAATAATGGTCATTTTCTACACCACAATCAAACAGCGCATAGGCATAATTATTCTCATCTCCGGATAGAAATGATACATCATCAGTGTATTTAGTGTATGGATATGCCTTGAACATCATTTCAAATACAGGTCTCTTAATCATCATAAACCCTGTTGCCAAATGCTTAACTTTTGTCAAGTTGCGTTCTACACTTAATACAGCAGATTCATAATTAATATTGTATCTCAATAAGTTTGTCTTTACAAAATCTGTCTCGGACATTGTGTCCTTAAACATATTTGTCTTGTGGCGCGCCTTAATCGCATCAATTCCTGTATTAGGATTTTTACTAGTCAAAATGTCCCATTTATAATTCTTAATTGGGTAAATTCCTCCCACAAGCATTTTGTCCGAAATTAACAACTTAATTACATCAATCGGATTCCAAGTGATGTCCGCATCAATAAATATAAAATGGGTAGCACTAGTATGGTGCATTGCCTTTGCTACAAGATTGTTGCGTGCTCTTGATACAAGACTGTCATTGCGACAATAAATCACATTTGCCGGAACACCATATTCTTTACACATAAATAGAGTTAAAATTAATGATTGCGTATAACTTACAAATACAGTGCTGTTGTAGCAAGGAGTCATAATAATAAGATTTGGTTTATGGTCACTCACATATTTTCGGAAAACAGTTTCGATTGAATCTGCTAATGGGGCGGGCGCAGGAGCAGGATCAGGAGCAGGCGCAGGAGCAGGGGGTGATTCAGATTCATCATCATCAATAATTGTGTATCTCATTGGTGCAGACATTATAGAACAACTGTACGTATTTTTCTATATTGTTTATATCTATGAAGATTTATCCTCTATGTCTATAAATTCTTCTTAGTTTAGTATATATTAAAAATGTCCCTACCTGATAGAAATGCACCTTGGCCCACAATTGTTAAATATTTTACCAAACAAAAGAAAGATGGTGAGAATTTAGCAGCAGTATTAAAACGTGCTTCTGCCTACAGAAAAACTGGAAAGATTACTGCAACTGGTGGCAATGCGACTGTTGCTAGACGCAATACTCGTAAAAACCAGTCTAGAAAACAACGCACTTCGAATAAAAAAGACCGTCAAACTGGTGCCGGCACTCCTATGAAACACACTTGGAGTCGCAAAGATAAAAAATAAATATGAAATACTTTAGAAACTTCTATTTACCATTTTATGTGTCTTAACTAAAAAAATAAAATAACACTTATTTTATTTTTTTTATTTATTTATTTTTACTCTATAATATTATTCATTTTATTTAAGCAACAACTGCCTTGATGAAGTGAATCTTGAGGTATCTCTGGAGATTGAAAAAGGTAAGAACCTCATCCTTGTTAATCTTAAGCAACTTGGACAACTTGGCATCAGGGTTAATCTGTCTGCCGCACTTCTCGTCCTTCAACTTGTGCTCGTTGATGTAGTTGTTAATCTCCTTGCTGACCTCAACACGGGACATCTCAGTGCCCGCCTCCTTTCCTAAGAACTTGATGAGTTCATCACTAATCTTGGTAGGCTTGACGAATCCAGAGGGATTCTTGTTAGCAGAAGTCTTTCTGTTTCTTCCACTCTTCTTAGATGCCTGCTTCAACTCGCGAGCAACAGTCTTCTCAAGAGTCTTGTAATCAGACTTCATGGAAGTAAGGAGAGCAGCAACCTGCTGAATCTTAGAAGAGAAATCACCCAACTTAGAAGAAAGGGTGGCAGCATCAATAACGGGAGCAGCATCGGAAGCAGGGGCAGCAACCTCAACAGGAGCAGGGGTAGCAACCTCAACAGGAGCAGGGGTAGCAACAGTCTTGGTCTTCTTGACCTTCTTCTCAGCAACAGGAGCAGTCTCAACGACAACAGTTACAGAGGGGGCAGCAGCAGGAGCAGCAGCAGAAACAGGAGTAGCAGAAGCAGCAGTAGATTTGGATTGGCGGACCATTTTGTATTATACTATCAAATGTGTTTGTTTTTTAAGTAGTTTAACGCATTTATTATTTACAGGACATTTTGGTAACAATTTGTTGAAATTTTAATAGTTTTGTGTCACTAAAATCTCTTGTTTTTATTTATAAAACGCATCCTAAATAATTATTATTTATGCTGTCACAACAGGTTTGTGTTTTCCTAAAGATTCATTATCATTGATTCATTATCACCAAATAATTTTCGAATAACCAAGGCATCTGTTGTCGCGCTTCGATAGAGAATACTGATAACATCATTAGAAAATACATAGCACCTATTTTTTTGTGCTCTATGTCTATCCCGTCACACACAAGTGTCTCACCTATTCTTATTACCATTGCACGATTTTCCTCTATTGTTCGCATTGTTTGTAATCGGTCTGTTCCCAAGTTGTCGGGCGAAAACAGATTTTTTGTTTTACATATTCGGTTTCTCAAATCTCTATCGACCTTGTTCCACAACTTATACATCCGAAACACAAATTGCGACAGTTGCGAATTATTCATTCTATTAAACCACTCTACATTTGTGTAGTTGCCTAATTCATCTATTTTCATAAATAATTCATTTGTTAGTGTGACATAATTAATATTATTGTCTATCGGCAGTGCTGGCATTCTAGGTTTGTCTCTCGGTGGATTAATCGTTTTCAATAATGTTTCAAAACTCATCAAATCACTCTCTGGAAATAAAATATATGTGTATAAAACTATCTCCATCAATCGTTGAAATAATCGTTTGTCGAGTTTCTCTCTTGTATATGGATTAACTAGTGTTTGTGTCTTTGCCAACATACATATTAATGAATTTATGTTAAATACATAACGCATATTATTCTTCTCATCCACATAATCAATGTAGTAAATGAATTCCATCTCACTCAGCAGTTCTAATGTATAAAAATCAGTCTCATTTACAGCAACATCATTTGCGGTTTTCTTTAGTTGTATCCATTTCCGCAGTAGTTTTCCGCGAAATACACTCTGTATTTTACAAGCACTAGTGTGTTGTTTAATATTTTCCTCTATCCTTTTTTTTATTTCATCCTTTTTGCCACTCGTCTTTAATCCTCGCTCTTTTGCTATCTCCTTTAATTCCGGCAATTTACATTTTTCTAAATCCTGTTTTTTTTTTAACAACGGTTTTGCCATCTTTGATAACATTATAATTCTATTAATTATCTATTATATTGTATCTATATTTTTTATATTATCTCTATTTCACAAAGCACTCGCGTGACCAAAAAAATTGATCTCCGAAAAAAGATGTTACCAAAGGACATAAAGAAAACAACAGTTATAAGTTATACAAGATGTCATCTCAATCCAAGTCTACTCCTATTGTCCTCGATACTTCTTCGTGGAATCCTAATCAAATTCGGTTTATGCCTCCTAAGGTCAATGATAAGGGTGGCAAGTCTATCAGTTTAATCAGCACTCAGAGTAATCGCAGTCTTCATATTAGCACTCCTTTATTAACCACTTGGGGAATTAGTGATTTCGTTGATCCTCAAACCGGCGTTTCCGATGGTAAGTATCAAATTTCATTTACTTTCCCTAATGACAGTTACGCAACCAAGAGCACTGAACAGTTCTTATCTAAGATGCAACAGTTTGAACAAACTATTTTAGAAGAGGCAGTCAAGAATAGTGAGTCTTGGTGGGGCGAGTCTTTAGAAATGGGAATTCTTAAGCACACTTTCTTCCCTATTCTCAAGTATCCCAAGATTAAGGGTTCCAAAAAGATTGATATTACCAAGAAACCCAATATTAATGCTAAGGTCCCTTTCTATGAGAATGAAAACAAGTGGAATGTTGAGATTTATGATACTAAGGGAGAATTATTGTTCCCTAACGCAAATGAGGAACTTACTCCTTCCCACTTTGTGCCAAAGTTAAGTAATGCTGCTGGTGTATTACAGTGCGGTGGCATTTGGATTGGTGGTAAGGGATGGGGTGTTACTTGGAAGTTAGTTCAGGCAGTTGTTAAACCTAAGATTATGGATAGTGTGTTTGGCAAGTGTCATATTCAGTTGTCTGAGGAAGACCAAGTTGCCATTGAGAATAGCAATGTTGATGAGGATGATAATATTCCTTCATCTGCTGCTGCTACTGCTTCACCTGTAATTCAAACACAGGTTGCTGATAGTGATTCGGAAGACGAGACTCCTGCTCCTGCTCCTGCTCCTAAGGTTTCTGCTCCTGCTCCTAAGGTTTCTACTCCTGCTCCTGCTCCTGCGCCTACTCCTGTGGAGGAGGCACCTAAACCTGCTGCCACTGCTGTAAAGAAGATTGTTAAGAAGGTTGCTCCCAAACCATAAATAAAGAGTTATTCACAATTTCTATATGAGAAAATGTTTTTTTTCATACAGTATATTATAGTGCTAATGAAAACACGCACAAATAAAAAAAAAATTAGTTCAAAAACACGCAAAAAATCTAATTATTTTTTAAAGGGCGGAGACAGCACTGATAAAAAATACAACAAACTTGTTTGTAGTCCTGTTGTCAATCCAGAAGATAAAGTGTCGTCCAACTCCTGTTTAACCAAACCTTTGTTATTGGAATTGCGAGAAGAATATAATAAAGACCATCCTTCAAATATCATTTTTGAAACTAAACCTATTATGATATGGCACGAACTCAAAACACGCCTGTCTGATTGTAAAGATGACCGATGTCTTCTCTCCGAAATAGATGATGTTTCTAAAAGAAAAAAATGGATGCAACACCTTTTTGCTCCTAATCATCCACCCGAATGGTTGAAAAATAAAAAAGAATGGTTAAGTAATCACGATATTGACAGTGTTATGCCACAATACCAAGAAAAATATAGGGATTTTAAATATTTAGGAACAACACCTATGGATTACGATTATAAATATAGTGATGGTCAATGCATTGAAGCACGTCTGTGTAATTTTGATTTAGAAAAAGAAATCGCATCCGGCAAACATAGATTTGGGTCAGTTTTCAATTTAGATAAACATACCAAAAGAGGTTCGCACTGGGTTACACTGTATTTTGATACTGAATATCAGACAATCGTGTTTTTTGATAGCGCACGGGGACGCGTGCCAAAACAAATAAGGAAATTTATAAATAAAATTATGAGACAAGGACTCAAAATGAAACCGAAAATCGTGTTTGAACTGAAAACTGCCAAGAGCAGTCATCAACGCGGTGACTCTGAATGTGGAGTCTATGCCATTTACTTTATTAAAGAAATGTTAAAAGACTATCGCAATTTGTCGAAATTCATTAATGGCAAAATACTTGATAGAGATATGAATGACGAAAGATTCAACATTTTTAATAGTCCAATGTAATTTCAAATGTCCGAAGGGAGAAACCTTATAAAATAGTTTTTTCAAAAACTTGTGTTTTTCAAAAAATAATGAATTATAGATATTTTATGTAATTTATTCTATATAGAGAAATATGGCAACCGCCCAAGTCAAACCAATGGCATTGCCTAGTGGTGTTAATGTCACTCGTAAAAATAAATTTAAATCTAAATTTAATAATAATAATAAAACCTACAGACTAAATTTCCAAATTCCCACGAAAGATGACGCAAACAAATACTACAAATCACTTGGTGTTTTGCCTGTTAAAAACAATGATAGTATCTTTGAAAAAATAAAAAATTTTGACATAAACCCTGTTGTAGATGAAATTAATGCCGAACTGGATTCTTCAGAAAAACCGGACACAGTTGAAAGTTCTATTTACCAAATGGACGTTGTTGATAAAGAGGTTGATGATTTTAATTCTGTGTTTTTGGATTTTCGCAAAGTGTTGGAAGATAATAAAGAGGACATTGCCACAGCACTTGGTGGAATAGAGGTCAATTCTGGCACACCACCTGAAAAAATTAAAATAGAAAAAGGAACTTTATTAACAGTTCCTGATAATAGTTCTGGATACATAATTAATAAAACCTCTATCTCATACAGAACAACACTCGACAAATACATAAATTTGCTCAACGAATATTATAAAAAAATCATTGAACACAGTTCTGTTACAAGTAAATATACAGATGACAGTGAAAAAAAAAAAATTTTAACATATGAACCCAATAGAGAAGTAGCATTATACATAATTGGACAAGTGTTTAATATTATTGACCCTGATTTTGTTGAACCATTTATGAATCTAGATGATCCTCTATTGATTCCACCTCCACCTGTTGTTTCGTCTTCTCTATCTCCTCCTGCCACAGCACCAATAGACTTTTTTAAAATGATTGTTCCGATTCCAAATACAACTAGTTCCGCAACTACTAGTAAAATTAGTAATACAAAATATTATTATGTAGGGAATACTGACAGCAATGGCAAAAAACAAGGCAAAGGAATGATAAGATGGACCAATGGAAATATTTTCGAAGGGAATTTTGACAATGACGCAATAAATGATGGTAAATTAATTACATTTCCGAGTGGAACAACAACAACAACACTTATTACAAACGCAAACCAGATTAATATGGATAATGGTGAGATTGTTTTAATAACACCATAGAGATTTCCATTAAATTAACATAATTGCTCTATCTGACTCTATTTTTTCCCTCACTAAACCGTTTAATAAATAATATGCCCCCGAAGTCTTTACTATCTCCCCTCGCATTTTGCCCTTTGTCAAATATTTATTATGTCCAATATCATCTATCATCAACATTGTGTAGT
>Ga0194129_10001886_pt1 | contig 32868 bp, 29 predicted proteins | sample TA2KigCa35mmetaG_FD_150862 | JGI IMG/M metagenome (GOLD analysis project Ga0194129, IMG submission 150862) | Freshwater microbial communities from Lake Tanganyika, Tanzania - TA2015038 Kigoma Deep Cast 35m | ecosystem: Environmental > Aquatic > Freshwater > Lake | place: Tanzania: Lake...
CGCGTGACCGCTCATCGCGGCGTGAGTTGGCTCTTCGCGTGACCGCTCATCGCGGCGTGAGTTGGCTCTTCGCGTGACCGCTCATCGCGGCGTGAGTTGGCTCTTCGCGTGACCGCTCATCGCGGCGTGAGTTGGCTCTTCGCGTGACCGCTCATCGCGGCGCGTGACCGCTCATCGCGGGGCGCGCGTGGGTGGCCGGCGCCTTCACGGTCCGAGCAGCAGCACCTTCGGCTGGCTCGGCACGATGCGCATGCCGGGTGCGTTCGTGAGGTTCTGCAGCACGTTGTACGCGGCGGGCAAGCCCATCGGTCCGGCCGCGACGTTCGGATAAGGGATCGGCACCATGACGGGCGGCGTGAGGACGACGTCCGGGAACCCGAGATCCATGCCCATCATCTGCGTGTTGGCGAGCATCGTCCCCTCACCCCATGTGGATTTGCGAGCCGTCGATCTTGACGAGCTTGTCGGCCGTCACCACCGCGTCGTGCGCGTGGATGCGGGCGTAGCCGGTGGCCTTGGTGTCGATCGTCCCGGCGCGCAGCTGCTCGAGGCCCTCGACGAAGCGGTAGCACCGCTGGAAGCGCTGCCTCATCCGATCCGCGAGCGTGTCGATCGTGTCGGCGACGAGCGAGAGCTTGCCGATCTCGGCGTCGACCCGCGCCCCGAGCATCGACAGCTTCTCGACGAAGAACTTCCCCTCGAGCGCAGAGACCTCCACGCGCGGAGCCGTGATGACAGATTCGCGGCTCGCCGTAAGCTCGACCTTCTCGCCCGCGAGCGACACCCTGCCGCTCCTCGAACGGACCTCGAGCCCCGCGTCGAACTCGAGCCGCACCGGCATCGCGGGGTCGCGCCGCAAGACGGCGAGCACGAACGCCGCGCCGTCGACCTCGGCGACGAGCACCCGATCCCCCGTCGCAGGCTCGACGAGGGAGCTCACCGCGCATTGTACCCGAGCTTCGCGCCGATCCAGAGGAGGCTCGCCCAGACGGCGGTGGTCGGTCCGTACGCCTCCGTCACCCCCGCGGGGCAGATTTCCATCGACGGACCGCAGATCGCCTCCGTCAAGTTGCCGACGTGAACTTCGGTCGTTGCCCCCGACTGGCGCGTCCAGCCCCCGACCCACAGCTCGTCGGTCGTCCCAAAGACATGCTGCGACTGCGAGGCCGCGTAGCGCTCCTCGCGCGCTCCGAGCACCAACGAGAGCTGCCCGTTGTCGAAGACCTCCGTACGCGGCGCGCCGGTGACCGTCGTGGTCTGGGTCGATAGGTAGACCTCCGAGACGGCGTTGTCGACCGTGGTCTGCTGTGGGCCCGTGACGGTCGACGTCTGATCCTGCGCGTACGTCTCGGTGACATCGCTCACGACCTGCTCGTCGAGGTTCCCTCCGACCTCGATGAGCTGGTGGCTGCCGATGTCGTAGAGCCCATCCTTGTCGGTGTGGAGCGTGATGTTGTGCGTCCCATGCTCCGGGTGACCGAGGTTCAGGTACGTGTCGGCCGGCGGCGTGGAGAGCCAGATGAACTGCTTGCCCTTCTCGTCCTCGATCTCGAGCCGGGTTCGGCCTCCCGTCTGCAGCACGTTCTCGGTCGCGTTCGCCGACGTCACGACGCTCGGCGTCACCGCGTTCGGCACCGCGCCGACGATCACCGGACGATCGATGTCCCCGCCGAGGAACTGAACCACGACCTCGGTGCCCTTGCGCAGCGGAAAGTGCCAGCCCTCGGGGCTGCCAGCGTGCGGCTGCATCATCCGGACGCGCGTCGAGACCTCGTCGCCAGCGAGTTCGCTCTCGTCGGCGAAGAGCTTCACGAGGTAGCAGCCCTCGTCGTCGAGCTGCGCGTAGTCGTCGTCCGCGGGCCCATCGACCAGGCCGAGCTGGTAGCCGTGGACCCGAGGCCAGGCCGCACGACGCGGGGGGCGATAGGGCACGTCGGCAGGGATGCACTCGATCGTGACCTCGTAGCCCTGCGGCAGCTCGAGCCCGGCGACGTCGAGCGCCTCGCGACCTTGCGCGCCGCGGTGCTCGACTCGGACGACCAGGTATTTCCCTGACAATCGAGGGTGCTCCTCGAGCTCGAACACATAGCCCGGGCGAAGCCCGAAGGCGGTGCCCGTCCCGACGAAGGTCGTCTTCGCGGCAGCGAGCTCCTGCGCGCGGACCGCTGCGAGACGCCGCGCATCGTCCGGGGAGAAGCTGCGCTCCTCGAACAGGACCACGTCACCTCCCCGACCGTCGACCTCGTCGTCGCCGCCGACCGTCAGCGCGGGTCGCGCGTAGTCGTAGTCGCGGAGGCGAACCCGCGCGGGCTGCGCGGCCTCCTGCGCGCGAAAGCTTGTGAGCGAAGCGGTGGCGCTGGTGTCGGCTCCCGCGAGCGGGCGATAGCGGACCTTCCCACACTCCTCGGCGCCGAGGGACGAGTCGGTGATCCGAAGCTCCTCGCGCCCGTCACCGTGCGCGAAGTAGAACGAGTACCCCTCGCGCTCCATCCACCGAGCGAGGAAGTCGGCGTCGCTCTCGCGGTACTGGACGAGGTGCTCTTCCTCGGGGTGAGCCTCGTTCGAGGTGACGGACCAAGGCATCGCCATGCCGGCGCGCCCGAGCACGTCGTCGATCACCGCGTCGAGCTTCGTGAACGTGTAGGCGCGCGTTCGCCGAGTGTGCAGAAGCTTGTAGTACTCCGGGACCAGCGCCGCGCGCAGCAGCGCGTGCCCTCCCGCCGCGTGGACGAGCTCGATCTCACGCAGAATGCCGTGGTAAGGGCGCTCGTCGGCGAGGTCCTCGCCAAACTTCACGAGCAGCGTCGCGCGCTCACCGAGCGGCGCATCGAGGTCGAGGCTCGCCGCCGCCGCCAGCGAGACCCTGAGCCAGATCTCGAACTCGTAGGGCCTCGACAGACGCTCATGCCCGCGGACAGCGACGACGACGACCTCGTCGGGCAAGCCTCCGCCGCGGAACTCGAGCCGAGACAGGACCCCAGGGAATACCACAGGCCTCTCACGTAACGCGACCGCGAAGCCTCCGCTCCGCGGCGCCCTCTCAGCGCGCCCAGGCCCCGCGAGACGCCGAAGGGCACCGGCCGAGGCTTGCCGCGTCGAAGCTTGTTTGGCTCTTCGCCGGACGGTGCTAACGACCCGGTCGAGCCACCATGTCCGAGCCCGTCGATGCCCGTCCGCGCGCTCCGAAGCACCCCGAGCTCGTCGTGTTTCGGGGCGCACGCGCCGTCGACCCCTCCGCGGGCCTCGACGCCACCGTGGATGTCCTCGTCGAGCGCGGCCGGATCGTTCGCCTGGGCCCGAACGCCGCGTCGCCGGAGGAGCTCGCCTCGGAGCGCGTGCTTGTCGTCGACGCGTCGAGCAAGTGGCTCCTCCCCGCGTTCGTCGACCTGCACGCGCACTTCCGAGAGCCGGGTCAAGAGTACAAAGAAGACATCGGCACCGGCCTCGCGGCAGCGGCGGCAGGCGGCTTCGGACACGTGTGCTGCATGCCCAACACGAAGCCGATCAACGACACGCGCGCCGTCACCGAGATGATGATGTCGCGGGCGAAGAGCGCCGGCGGGACGCGGCTCCACCCGATCGCGGCGATCACGAAGGGACAGCGCGGCGAGGAGCTGACCGAGATGGCCGACCTCCGTGACGCGGGGGCCGTGGGGGTGAGCGACGACGGCGTGTGCGTGATGTCGAGCGTCGTGATGCGCCGCGCCCTCGAATACGCGCGCACCTTCGACATGCCGGTGATCCAGCACTGCGAAGATCACGCGCTCACCGCGGGCGCACAGATGCACGAGGGCGCGATCGCTACGCGGCTCGGCCTCCGAGGCTGGCCGCGTGTCGCGGAGGACGCGATCGTCGCGCGCGACCTGTTGCTCGCCGAGGCCACCGGCGCCCGCTACCACGTCGCGCACGTCTCGACGGCGGGCTCGGTGCGGCTTATCCGTGAGGCAAAGTCGCGCGGGATTCACGTGACGGCCGAGGTCACGCCACACCACCTGATGCTGACCGACGAGGCGGTCGTCGGGTACCGAACCTTCTGCAAGGTCAACCCCCCGCTGCGCGAGGCGGGCGACGTCGAGGCCCTGCGTGAGGCGCTCGCCGACGGCACCATCGACGCGATCGCGACCGACCACGCACCGCACTCCCCGCTCGAGAAGGACTGCGAGATGCAAGAGGCCTCGCCGGGAATGATCGGTCTCGAGCTCGTCGTGCCGGTGCTGCTCGAGCTCGTGCACTCGGGCGCGCTGCCTCTCGGGCGCTTCGTCGACGCCCTCACCCGCGCCCCGGCGAAGGTGGTGGCCCTCGACGCGCCATGCCTCATCGTCGGCGCGCGCGCGGAGCTCACGCTCGTCGACCCCACGGTCGAGCACGTCGTGTCCGCGGCGTCGCTCCGCTCGAAGAGCAAGAACACGCCCTTCCTCGATCGCAGCTACCGCGGCCGCGTCGAACTCACGATGCTCGGCGACGCTTTCGCTTTCCAGAGAGGACGGAACCGATGACGTGCGCTTGGCTCTGCATGGCCGACGGGACTCGCTTCGAGGGGCTCGCCTACGGCGCCCCCGGGCACACCGTCGGCGAGGCGGTCTTCACGACCGGTCTCACGGGATACCAGGAGGTCCTCACCGACCCGTCGTACTGCGGGCAGCTTGTCACCATGACGGCGACGCAGATCGGCAACACCGGCTGCAACGCCGAGGACCCGGAGTCGACCGACGATCGCCCGAAGGTCGGCGGCTTCATCGTACGCGACGCGAGCACGCTCACATCGAACTGGCGTGCGAGCGAGTCGCTCGGCGCCTACCTCGAGCGTCACGGCATCGTCGCGATCGCGGGCATCGACACGCGCCAGGTCACACGGCACCTCCGCGACAGGGGCGCGCAGAACGCGGCCATCGGAACCGGCAACCCGGACGAGCTCGTGGACCGCGCGCGCTCGGCCCCGAGCATGGAAGGCCTCGACCTCACGCGCCGCGTGACCCCTGCGTCGAGCTACGCGTGGACCGAGGGCAGCGGTGCGTGGCTCCCGCTCCACGGCGTACCCGGCGCTCCGCCGCGCGAGGGGAAGGCCGAGCGCCACGTCGTCGTCGTGGATCTCGGCATCAAGCGAAACATCCTCCGCAACCTCGTCGATTTCGGCTGCCGCGTGACGGCGGTCCCGTCGACCGCAGCCGCGAGCGAGATCCTCGCGCTCGAGCCCGACGGCATCTTCGTCTCGAACGGCCCGGGCGACCCCGCCGCCGTCACGACGGCGATAGAAACGCTCCGCGAGCTGCTCGGCAAGCGCCCGATGTTCGGGATCTGCCTTGGCCACCAGCTGCTCGCGCTCGCCGCCGGCGCTCGCACCTTCAAGCTGAAGTTCGGCCACCGCGGAATCAACCAACCGGTGCGTGACCTCGTCACGGGTCGCGTCGAGATCACCACGCAGAACCATGGTTTCTGCGTCGATCTCGAGTCGCTCGGCGGGCGCGCGCGCTCGACGCACGTACACCTCAATGACGGGACGAGCGAGGGCCTCGCGCTCGACGACGCCGACGCGTTCAGCGTTCAGTACCACCCGGAGTCCGCGGCCGGCCCGCATGACTCTCTCTACCTGTTCCGCCGCTTCGTAGAGCGCATCGACGCGCGCCGAGGAGCCTCGTGAGCCGCACCATCCACTTCGTCTCGCTCGGGTGCCCGAAGAACCGGGTCGACAGCGAGGTCATGCTCGGCGTCGCAGAGAAAGAGGGCTTCTCGCACGTGGACGACCCCGCCTCCGCCGAGGTGATCGTCGTCAACACGTGCGGGTTCATCGACGCCGCGAAGAAGGAGTCGATCGACACCATCCTCGAGATGGCCGACCACAAGCAGAGCGGCGCGTGCCGCCGCCTCGTCGTCGCGGGCTGCCTGTCGCAGCGCCACCCCGAGGAGCTCGCCGCCGGACTCCCCGAGGTCGACCACTTCCTCGGCTCGAGCGACATGCTCGGCCTCGGCAGCGTGCTCCGCGGCGCGAGCGAGCGCATCGCGGTCGGCAACCCCGCGGACTGGCTCGTCGCGGCCGAGACCCCGCGCACGCTCTCGTCACGGCAGGGCAGCGCCTACGTGAAGATCGCCGAGGGCTGCAACCGGAACTGCTCGTTCTGCGTGATCCCGGATCTGCGCGGCAAGCAGCGTTCACGGAGCGTCGACGACGTCGTGCGAGAGGTCGAGGAGCTCGTCCGTCGCGGCGTGAAGGAGGTGAACCTCGTGTCCCAAGACACGATCGCCTTCGGTCGCGATCTGCCGGCCGTCGAGCGCCCCGATCTCGCCGAGCTCGTCCGTCGCGTCGCCGACGTCCCGGGCCTCGCGTGGACCCGTATCTTCTACCTCTACCCCGAGAAGCTCTCGCCCGACCTCGTCGAGCTCTTGGCGCATCACCCCAAGGTGCTTCCCTACGTCGACATGCCGCTGCAACACGCCGCTGACGGGATGCTCCGTCGGATGAAGCGCGGGCACGGCGGGCAGCGTCTACGTGACCTCGTCAGCGAGCTGCGGGAGAAGGTCCCGGAGCTCACCTTCCGAACGGCCTTCATCGTGGGGCACCCGGGCGAGACGGCCGCCGAGTTCGACGAGCTGTGCGAGTTCGTCGCGTGGGCGAACTTCGACCGCGTCGGCGTGTTCCGATACTCGGACGAGGAGTCCTGCGCGAGCCACGCGCTCGAGGGCAAGGTGCCGAAGCGAACGGCCGAGAGCCGCTACAAGAAGCTGATGGCGATGGCGCAGCGCATCGCTCGTGACAAAAATCAAGCTCTGGTCGGCAAGACCGTCGAGGTCCTCGTCGAGGGGGAGAGCGACGAGCACGAGTCGGTGCTGATGGGACGCCACGGGGGCCAGGCGCCGGAGATCGACGGACAGGTCTACCTCACCGGGACGGAAAACCTCCCCGAGCTCCCACGCGCAGGAGAGCTCGTCGAGGTGCGCATCACGCAGGCGAGCGACTACGATCTCGCCGGCGAGGTGGTGCGGATGCCGGAGCGGAGCGAGGGCGCGCCCCGACGCGTCGGCCTGCGGATGCTCCCGACCGATCAGCGCCGGGTTTGAGCACGCGAGGCCGAGGTCGCCCCGACGAGCCACGCCCCCGGCGCTGAGGCGTGGTATCCTACGGGCGTGACGCGACGTGCCCTCCTCCGTGCGCTGGCCGCCACCGTGAGCCTCGCGGGCTGCCTGAGCCCGACGCTGCCGCTGCCGCCGCCGGAGGCCCCGCTTGGCGTCGAGGACACCGGCAAGGCGGCGTCCGAGGGCTCGACCGAGACGGTGTGGCTGGTCCGCGGGGCGTGCTCGCCCGGTGCGCTCGTCCTGGTCGAGAACGAAGCGACCGGGCGGATCTTCGGCCTCGAGGACGACGACGCCGACGGGCGCTACTCGATCGGCATCGACGCCGTCGCCTGCGACTACGCGACCGTGTGGCAAATCGTGGGGGACACGCAGTCGGCGCGTACGGGGTTCTTCGTCACACCGACGCAGAGCGGCCTGGCAGACGAGGCCGCCTGCGCGGCGCCGTGAGCACCGAAGGGCGTCGACCGATGGGCGCACCAATCCTGGTGGTCGACGACGAGCCGAGCCTCCGGCAGGTCCTCGAGATCGCGCTTCGGCGCGGCGGCTACGAGGTGAAGACCGTGAGCGGTGTCGCGGCCGCGTCGCGGGCGATCGGCGACGCGAAGGTCCCGTTCCCGCTCGTCCTCACCGACCTCGTCATGCCCGACGGCTCGGGCATGGATGTGCTCGCCGCGGCGCGCGCCCGCAGCAGCGACACGCAGGTCATCGTGATGACCGCGTACTCGACCGTCGAGTCGGCGCTCGACGCGATGCGCAGCGGCGCGTACGACTTCGTGACGAAGCCCTTCTCGCCGGCGGAGATCGTCACGCTCGCATCCAAGGCACTCGAGAAGAACGCGGTCGTCGAGGAGAACCGACGCCTCAAGGCAAAGCTCGCCGCACTCGCCCCGACCGCCGACGAGGTGTTCGGTCACAACGAGACGATGCGGAAGGTGGGCTTGCTCGTCGAGAAGGCCGCCGCGAGCAAGGCGACTGTGCTCCTCACGGGCGAGAGCGGGACCGGCAAGGAGCGGGTCGCGCGCATCCTCCATGAGCGGAGCGACCGACGCGCAGGGCCGTTCTGCGTCATCAACTGCGGCGCGCTTCCCGAGGCGCTGATGGAGAGCGAGCTCTTCGGACACGAGAAGGGCGCCTTCACGGGCGCGACCTCCGCGACGACAGGGCTCTTTCGACAGGCTCAGGGCGGGACACTGCTGCTCGACGAAGTCGGAGAGCTGCCGCTCCCGCTGCAGGTGAAGCTGCTCCGCGTGCTGCAGGAGAAGCGCGTGCGCCCCGTCGGGAGCTCGAGCGAGGTGCCCGTCGATGTGCGCGTCCTCGCCGCGACCAACCGCGACGTCGAGGCCGAGGTGACCGCGGGCCGCTTCCGCACGGACCTCTATTACCGACTCAACGTGCTGCGGGTCGAGCTGCCGCCGCTGCGCGAGCGAGCTGGGGACGCGCGGCGGCTCGCTCAGCAAATGGTCGCGCGCTTCGCCGGCGAGGTGGGCAAGCCGATCGAGGGCCTCACCCCTGCCGCCCTGCGCGCGCTCGACGGCTATGCCTTCCCCGGCAACGTGCGCGAGCTCGAGAACATGATGGAGCGCGCGGTCGCCCTCGCGTCGGGGTCGTGGCTCGACGTCGACCTCCTGCCCGACGCGCTCGTTCGGCGGGCCGCCACGCCGAGCACCGGCCTGCTTCTCCCCCCCGAAGGCCTCGCGCTCGACGACGTGCTCGCCGACGTCGAACGTCGCCTCATTCAGCAAGCGCTCGAGCGAACTGGCGGCGTCCGCAAGCGCGCCGCGAAGCTGCTCGGCATCTCGTTCCGGTCGATCCGCTACCGCCTCGACAAGCTGGGCGTCGCGACCGACGACGCAGACCCGACCGAGGAGTCCGAGGATACAATCGACGAGAGCTGAGGGCTCGTCGTCACCCCCAAGCCGAGCCCCTCCGGCGCCGCGCGGTGACACGACGCGGCATCCTCTCTGGGAAGGGGTGCCGCAAATCGTCACGCCCTCACGGTGACCAGGCGGTCGCGAGGCAGAGCCGGTGGCCGTCGTCGCGTCGTTCAGAGCGGATCTTTCTTTTTTGTCGGCGCACAGCGTCCTTCGAGACCCCCCCAATACCTACAGGCACGTTGGTTGCTTGGATGGGTGCTCGTCTTTCAGTATGATCAAAGCCGTTCGAAGCTCGCGGGGACGTCAACGTCCACGAGCCACCACCCTAAAGGAGATTCACACGATGCGTTCGATTCGCCGCCGATTCAGAGTCCGAGGGTTCACATTGGTTGAGCTCATGATCGTCGTCGCCATCATCGGCGTCCTCGCGGCCCTCGCGATTTACGGTGTCCGCCGTTACCTCGCGAGCGCGAAGACCTCGGAGGCGAAGAACACCATCGGCGCGATCTCGCGCGCGTCGCAAGCTGCTTACGAGCGTGAGAATGCAGCGTCCGAGGAGATTCCCGAGGGCACCGAATCGAAGGGCGCGAGCCACAGCCTCTGTGGCTCCGCGACCACCGTCCCGGCCAACGTCCCGGCGGGCAAGAAGTACCAGCCGCTGACGACCAACGGCAAAGACTACGACTCGGGCGACATGACCACGGGCTGGAAGTGCCTCAAGTTCAGCATGACCCAGCCGCACTACTATCAGTACCACTACAGCAAAAACGCGGCCGCCGCGAACTCCACCAACCCGGCCAAGTGCGCCGCGAACTGCTACGAGGCTCAGGCAGTCGGCGACCTCGACGGCGACACCGTGACCGCCCAGTTCTCGCAGACCGGCATCATCACCAACGGCGAACTCAAGAAGGCCACGCAGATCCACATCAAGGACGAGTACGAATGATCGGCTGATCCGTCGAGCATTCCCCAACGAACGAAGCGGTCGGCCGCTTTGACGTTCGTTCCGACCGGCGTGCTCCGTGGCGCGAGGGCGACCTCGCCCTTCTTCGCTCTTCGCACATTCGGTCGCATCGAGGCCCGCACATCGCCGTTGGCTTGTTCCTTGCTGCCCGCTTTGTAGTGGACTCCAAGGTCTGTGACGCATGACTACCCGCCGTCGCTTTGACACAGCGCGCGCCTTCACGTTGGTGGAGGTGATGATCGTGGTGGCGATCGTCGGGGTGATGGCTGCGCTCGCCGTGTTCGGAATCCGCAAGTACCTCATGGCGGGCAAGGCGAAGGCCGACGCCGACGGCGCGATGCTCGGGATGGCATCAGCGATTCGCGCCTACTACGACGCGAACCGCGGCTACCTCAACTGCAGCGAGAGCTACGAGGACTACTACCCGATGGCCCCCACCGGGAAGAAGCATCCCCTCAACAACCCGAACAACCCCAGGCACGCCTGCTGGTCCCTCTACAACGTCCGGATGGGCCCGACCTACATGTCGTTCGCCGTCCGCGCGGGAACGAAGAATGAAACGCCCACGACGCCGACCGGGTTCAGCGTGACGTTCCCGAAGCCCAAGGAGCCCTGGTTCGTCCTCGTCGGCGCGCTCGACCTCGACGACGACAAGACCTTCGCGCGCTACATGACTTCCTCGTTCTCCCCGGGCGTCATCTTCCGAATCAACGAGGGGGAGTGATAGGCGATGCGAGCCGGCCGACGCCCATGGGTCTGGGAGGCGAGCGCTCCAGGGACGAATTCCGTCACCGCTGCGGGGCTCGAGTGCTGAGAATTGGCTGGCTCGCACGCTCGCGGGCTTTAATGAAGCTTCCTCGGCTGATGGCATGCTCCTCGCTCCAGCGAGGTCTCGGCGAGTTCAATCCCTCCATGGCACCACCTCCGACCGCTCCGCTCCGCGTCGCCTCCCTGCGACGTCATCGCGCCACGGAGGGATTCACGCTCGTCGAGCTCTTGGCCGTCGTAGCGATGATCGGCGTTTTGTCCGCGCTCGCGGTGGTGGGGTTCAAGAAGTACATGAACTCGACCCGAACCGCGGACGCACGGGCAGTGATCGGTTCGATCCGCATCGCAGAGGAGTCCTATCGCGCTGAGACGCTGACGTACCGTACTTGCGGGACCAGCCTTTCGGACTGGTATCCGGGAACGCCCAACGGAAAGAAGCGCAATTTCAACGGCTGGACCTCGCACTCTCGGTACGACGATTGGCGAATCCTCAACGTCACCGTCGACTCGCCGACGACCTTCGGGTTCTCGGTGGTTGCAGGGGCACCGGGCGAGAAGGCCCCGAACACGAACACCAGCTTGAAGCCGGCCTGGCCAAGCCCAACCTCCGAGCCGTGGTACGTGATCCAGGCCGCTGGCGACAACGACGGAGACGGAGTGCTCTGTTACCTCGTCTCCTCGTCATTCAACGGCGAGATCTACGTCGAAAACGACACGGAGTGACCGCGCTCCGCGCGCCTTGACCACCACGCTTCACGAACACGTCAAAGAACCACTGACACGCACGACCAATTTCCCCCGACACCTAATGGCGTCGGGGCTTTGGGAGCTCGAAAGGAACCACTAACGCCATGAAACGCAGGATCAAACTCAGTAAGCGCGGCTTCACCCTCGTGGAGCTCATGATCGTCGTCGCCATCATCGGCGTCCTCGCAGCCCTCGCGATCTACGGTGTCCGCCGTTACCTCGCGAGCGCGAAGACCTCGGAGGCGAAGAACACCATCGGCGCGATCTCGCGCGCGGCCCAAGCTGCTTACGAGCGCGAGAACGCAGCGTCCGAGGAGGTTGCTGAGGGTACCGAGTCGAAGGGCGCGAGCCACGACCTCTGTGGCACCGCGACCATCGTCCCGGCCAACGTTCCGGCGGGCAAGAAGTACCAGCCGCTGACGACCAACGGCAAAGACTTCGACTCGGGCGACATGACCACGGGCTGGAAGTGCCTCAAGTTCAGCATGACCCAGCCGCACTACTATCAGTACCACTACACCAAAAACACGGCCGCCGCGAACTCCACCAATCCGGCCAAGTGCGCCGCGAACTGCTACGAGACGCAGGCAGTCGGCGACCTCGACGGCGACACCCTGACCGCCCAGTTCTCGCAGACCGGCATCATCACCAACGGCGAACTCAAGAAGGCCTCTCAGATCCACATCAAGGACGAGTACGAATGATCGGCTGATCCGTCGAGCATTCCCAAACCCTCGGGGCGGTCGGCGTGGAGCCGGTCGCCCCATTTTTTTTGGTGTATTCTTGGAGGCGAGCCAGGATCTGGCTCATCGAGACCGAGACGACGACATGGCCCGGACGTGGAGCGCACCCGAAATCGCGGCGCTGATCGCGGTAGGAGGCAGCCTGACCATGGTTGCCGTGCCGGCCTTCATCCGGAACCTGAGCTTCTCGAAGATGAGCGAGCCGATCGACGGGCTCGACCGCATGGTCACGGCGGCCGTGGTGTATTCGGAAGGTCGCCCGCAGAACCTCAGCTTCCCACCTTCAGCCCCATTGACGCCCGAGAAGGTCCCGCGCGGCGTCGAGGAGCGCGACCCCGATGATGCCTGGGAGCACCTCACCTGGAGGTCGCTCGACTTTCGGTTCGATCAACCTCACGGCTTCGCCTTCCGCTTCGAGAGCGCCTTCGATGCGCAGACCGGCGTCGCGCGCTTCGTGGCGACTGCCCACGGCGACCTGGACGGAGACGACGTCCTCTCGACGTTCGCGGTACGCGGCGAGCGCCTACCGGGCGACGGGGCGCGCGTCCTGCCTGGGATGTTCGTCGATCGGGAGGTCGAGTGAAGCGTCGCCTGCGCGACTGGCTCGTTCCTCTTGCCGCGCTCACCGTCGCCGTTGGGCTGGTGCGTGAAGCGCGCCCGAAGGTGTTCGCCGAGCACGCCCGCGTGAAGAACACCACCGAGGCCTATCTCCTCCCTCCCCCTTCGCAGCTGCGCACGCTGACGCTCGGCTACGACACCGCCGTGTCGGATTTGCTCTGGGCTCACACGCTCGTCGCCCAGGGGATTCACCTCCAAGAGCGCAGACGCTTCACGAGCATCGTGCAGCTCTACGAGGCGATAAACGAGCTCGCCCCGACGTGGCGTACGCCCTACCTCTTCGCCGATGCGCTCATCACGCTGCAGTCTGCGGCGATCGGCTTCGACGAAGTCGCTGCGACGCGTCGCATCCTGGAGCGCGGGGTTCAGAACCGGCCGCTCGACGCCGAGCTGTGGCTCAACCTCGGCCAGTTCGTCGCCTTCGTCGCGCCCGCGAGCTACCTCGAAGACCGACCCGAGCTCGCAACCACCTGGCGACGAGAAGGTCTCGCGTACCTCGAGCGGGCCGCAGAGCTGGGCGCATCTTCGAGCATCGGATGGCAGGCGCTAGGGGGTGCGGCGCGGCTTGCGCGCGAGGGCAAGCGTGACGCCGCCATCCGCTTCTACGAGCGCCAGTACGCCGTGACCGAGGATCCGGAGCTGAGGCGGACCATCGAGCGCCGCCTCACGAAGCTGCTCGGCGAAGAGCAGCGCGCGAAGATCGTCGAGCGGCGCAAGGCGTTTGACGCAGAGCGGACGGCCGAGTTTTCGTGGCTCGGCGACGACGACACGAGCTACCTGCTCCTAGGACCGCGCCTGCGCGCGAGCTGCGTCGGGAAGGACCGCGACAAGACGACCTGCGCGACGACCTGGCGAGCCTGGGCCGAGGCGCGCGAGGCCCACTAATCCGCACGGTTGCGTCGGCGCGCTCGCGGAGAGCGACGCCCCGCAAGCGGGCCGTTCGGCCAGGAGTGTTCGCCCGCGCGAGGGCGGCCAGGAGCTCCGCGGGGGCCAAGCTCTACGGGGGCAAATCCCCGCAGAGTCACTCGTCGTCGTCCGACTTCTTCTTCTTCTTCTTCGGCTTCTCGTCGCCGCCGGAGCCGCCGCCCGACACGTCGAACTTCACCGTGACGGTTGCGGTCTTGCCAGGCGTAACCGTGACGCTGCGCGACTGGATGCCGAAGTCCTTGTGCTTGAACACGACGGTGTGGCTTCCCGCAGGCACGCGCACGCCGGTGACCGGGGTCTGCCCCTGAGGTCGACCGTCGATCAGCACGCTCGAGGGAGGCAGCGAATTCGCGTTGATCGTACCGCCACTTGCCGCCTCCGCGGCCGGAGCAGCCGCGGCCGCGGGGGTCGGAGCAGACGCGGGCTCGGCCGGCGGTGCCGCTGCGGGGGCCTCGGTCTTGTCGAGCTTGATCGACACGGTGAGGGTCGGCTTGTCCTCCTCGAAGACGATCGCCTGCTCGAAGTCGGCGTGGCCCTTCAGTGTGGCGACGACCTTCCACTTCGACCCGGTGTCGAGCTTGCGCTCGATGCGGCCTCCGGCGATGACCAGCGGCGAGTCGCCCTTGCCCTCCTCGACGAGCTTCACCAAAGCTCCCGACGTCTCGAGCTTGAAGGTGACCGCGACGGTCTTCAGCGGGAGCTTGAGGTCATCGACCGCAAGCGTCTTGCCGGCCTCGAGCGTGTAGGTCCGCTCGAGCTTGCCGTAACGGTAACCCGCAGGCTCGAAGCGAATCGTCACCTCTCCGGGCTTCAAGTCCTTCAGCTCGAGCGGGAGCGTGCCCTTCTCCTGACCGTCGACGAAGACCTTCACCTTGTCGGTGATCGCAGTCTTCAGCGATAGGCCCGCCGGCTTCTGCGCCTCGGTCGACGAAGGCTGCGCCGAGGTCGAGCCCGCCACGTCGCTCGGGGCCACCGCAGGCGCGTCCCTCGACGCGACGCCGAGATGAATGGTGATCTCCGTCTCGCCGCTGCCGCCCTTGACCTCGATCGAGCTCTGCCCCGCGAGCAGGCCGGAGGCAACGCGCACGTCACGCTTCCCAGGGTCCACGTTCTTCACGCGACACGGGACGAAGGTGCACACCTGCTGGCCGTCGACGTAGACTTGAGCGGTGTCGACGGCCTTTCCGTTGTGTTCGACGCGGACGACGACCGTGCCAGGCCCGGTCGAGCGCACCCAGAAGAACGCGGCGAGCCCAACGAGCGCCAGCGCCACGAGGGCGATGAGTCCGTTGGAGCGGCCCTTCGGTTTGTCAGCGGCAGGCGTCGTCGCGGGGACCGAGGGCGCCCACTCGGAGGTCGGTGGTCGGCTCGTCGCTGCGGGCGCCGGTGCCGAGTCGAAGGGCTGCGCCGCCACGATCTCGCGAGGCACGGGCGCGGGCGCGGGGATCTTCGGCATCCCATCGTAGGGGATGGACGGCATGCCTGCGGCCGGCGCGATCGAGGCCGCCTTGCCGGAGCCGGCGAGCAACGCTGCCGCCGCGCTGAGCTCTGGGCGAACGTTCGCGTCGGGACGCGCGCTCTCCCCCATCGCAGTCGTCACCCGCTCGCCCGCGAAGTCCCCGAAGAGCTCGGCCGCGTGCGCCTTGCCAAATACGGAGGTCGACTCGTTCTCGTCGTCCCAGTCGAGCCCCTCCTCGGCGTCGAGCGCGACCGCGGAGACCTCCTCGGGAGGCACCGAGTAGGCCGGCTCGTCGGACTCCTCGACGAGCACGAGCGACGGCGGGACGCCGGGGCCATCCGTGCTCTGGGTGACGGCGGCACCGCTCGAGACGGCAGGATCGCCCGCGTCCTTGGCGGCGGCCGTGGGGGAGGCAGGTGCTTCCGGAGCAGGCGCGTCAGGGTCCTCGCCGCGCATCAGCCGCTCAATCTCTTGCTTCGACGGGCGCCGCATCTCGGCCGTGGCCTCGGGCATGAGGTCGGCGTTGAGGTCGGTCGCAGGGGCCGGCGGCGCGGAGGCAGGCTTGCGCGGCGGCGGGTTGGGCTTTGGCATCGAGACGGGCTCGCCGTCGACGCCCACGGGGGACATCCCGAGCAGGGTCTTCTTCGGTGGCGGGAGCTTTGCCTGAGGCACGGGCGGCGCGGCCAACGAGGGGATGAGCGGCTGCGCGACGGACGCGCCTGCGCTCTCCGAGCCAGGGGACACACTCTTTTTCTTCTTGGTCAGCCCCTCGAAGATGTCGAGGTCACTGCCTTTGTCGTCGGCCATCGTGGTGTCGCTCCAGTACCTGCGGGCCTCGAAGAATACCCGCAATCACCGGGGCTTGAGTAGCGAATTCGGGCAGCGGGCCGATCGCGCATTGAAGCGCTTTGATCACATTTCCTTCGGTTTTTTGAAGTACCGGATGCGACGCGACTGAAGCGGGTACCAGCGATCGTAGGGGACCACCGGCGTCTCTTCGAACACCCTGCGCGACCCGGGGCCGGGCTGCCGCTGCAGGACGACGGCCCCCTCGCCGGGCAGGCGCGACGCGCGTGACGCGAGATCGGTGTCCCCGCCGAGCAACAGCGGCCACGGCTCGGCGAGCCCGAGGACGCGCGAGCAACCGAGGCGCGTGGTGAGGGCCTTCAGCTCCGCGAGCGGAACCGCCTCGCCTCCGACGACCTCGGCGTAGACGAGCATCCCCGACTCGTCCTCGACCGCCACCGCACCCACCGCGCGCTCGGTCGCCGTAGCGGACGCGAGGCGCACCGCGCCGTGCACCTCGGCCTGGGGCGTGAGCGAGAACGCGGCTCGCGAGAACCAGAGGGAGGGCGTCTCGCGTGAGGCCTCCCCAGGCGGCACCACCTTGAGGACCGTCGGCGCCTGAGCCGCTTCCCCTGCCCCGCCGGCGCGCGTGAGCATTCGTGGGTCCACGCGCAGCACGACGGCGCGCTTGCTCCCGAGGGGAAGCTCGGTCCGAGCGAGCGCATACGGGAACCCGTGCTGCGGGAGCCCCTTCGTCTGCCACACGCCGTCGCCTTCCATCCCGCTCGTGACCGTGATGGGAGCTCCCGGGAGGACGTAGCGCAGGGTCAGGTAAAAGTAATCGCGCCCCTCGCGCTTGATGTAGCGCGGGAAGTTCATGAGTCCCATGCCCTTGATCAAGCGGCGCGCGCGAAACTTCCAGCCGTCCATCTCGAGGACGTCGCCTTCCCGCTCCCACTCGTAGTCAAGCGGTCGGCTGAGGGTGCCGAGATCGCGAGCCGGCCCGACACGATAAAACTCGAGCCCGCTATGGCCGGCGTTCATGTCGAGCGCGAGGCCGTAGTGACAACGCGCTTGAATCATCGCCTGGGCGAGCGCCTCCGGGGACAGTTCCGCGCCGTAGAAGTACGCGACGAAGTTCTCCTTCGTCTGACAGATGCCGGTGCGAACCGTGTGCGTTTTGTCCTCCCAATCGGACGGCGTTCCACCCCACCAGGTGCGACCGTAGGGATTCCACTTCCCGTCGATCACCATCGGCGTCATGTTCTGACGGTAGGACACCATCTCGGCTGGGATCGAGGGGTCCTCGGGCCAGGTGCCAAAGCCGGTGCTGCCGTCGGCGAGCTCGACCACCGTCGCGGCGAAGGGCTTTGGTGGGAGGTACACGACGCCGTCGCTCATCATCCCAAACTCGCCGTGGAGCGCCTGGAACCCCGCATTCATCGCGGCCGCGACGCGTCGCAGCACCGTCGGCTCACGAGGGATCGAGCCCGGGCCGGTCGCGCCGGTCGCGCTCTTGGGCTCGGCGACGCCCGCCATGGTGTGGAGCGCGACGACCCGCGGATCCCACATCGCGATGTAGACGACGCTCGTCTTTCGCATGCGATCGCTGCGGATGTAGGTGGTGACGAAGGTCGGCGGTAGCCCCGGGAGCGAGTGGATGAAGGGGTCGTCGGACTTCGCTTGCCACACGCCCTCGTTGTTCAACGCGGGGCTCACCATCGTCTCGAGCGGTGGTGGCGGAAAGCCGATCTCGGGGTCGACGGGGATCGCGCGCGTCGCCTCATCGAGAGACCCGGTGCCGAGGTCCTTCGCGATGTCCTCGGCCGCGCCAGAATCCCCGCTCACCGCCTCTTGGCCGGATTTCACGACGTCGAGCGCCGAGAAGGCCACCGCCTTAACGTACTGCATCGCCTCGTCACCGACCTCGGACCGGACGCGATCGACCGCCCAGGTGACGAGGTTTCCGGGTGTACTCTCCGGAACGAGCTGCACACCGAGCGCGTCGGGCACATCGGTCGGCCGCGCGAGCGAGACGTCGAAGCGCTTCCCGTCCGCCGAGATGAGGAGCGACCCATCGTCGAGCGCGAGGGCGAGTGACTTCGGCTCTCGAACGAGCTGGTAGCTGTAGCGCGCGACCCCATCGAGGACCCCAGTCTCCTGAAGTCGCGTCACCGCACCTTGCAGGCGCTCGAGTCTCGTCCACGTCGCGCGACCTTCGCGAGGCTCGCCCCCGAGATCGACGAGTCGGACGGCTCCGCTCGGGTCCGCGTACGCGAAGCGCACCCCACGCCCAACGGGCCGCAGCTCGTCGACGGCCGTCGTGTCGCTGATGTCGTGCGGGCGATCGACGTCGAGCAGCACGCCCTCAGGCGAGAGGCGCGCGTGGACGAGGTAAATGTCATGCGGCTCGTCTGAGCCTCCGCTCTTCTGCTTGGCGCGCACCACCACCGGAACGCGCCCGGCCGCCGCGCGCCAGGTGGAGATCGGCGGGGGCTCGAGCCACACGACGCCCTCTCGATCGACATCGAGGCCGTGCCCCGCGAGAGCCGAGACGAGCGCCTCGGTACGGTCGGCCCCAGACACCCGGCGCGAACGCACGCCCGTCGCCACTAGCGCTGCCAGCGCGGCGACACCGACGAGGCCCCAGGCCGGCTTGGCTCGCACCGACATCGTCGCCGGGACTACCACGGCGCCGGTCAGGGTCGCAACGAAGTGGCGCGCGTCACTTCACCTTCGATTCGCAGCCAAGGATGATCGTGATCGAGCCGCCCTTCGAGGTCTTGTAGACCTCGCAAGCGGGCCCAAAGAGCTGGATCTTCTTCTGCGAGGCGTCGGTGTAGTCCCAGCCGTCGGCGTGGCTCGCATCCTTCAAGACCTCCTGCGGGCCGTTCCCGGTCTCGACGGTCACGTTGACGAGGTTCGGGTCGACGTCCTGCCCCTCGGGGATGGCGAAGACGCAGTCGCCCACGCTGCCTGCGATCGCCGCGAGCACCTTCGCGAGCTCGGCCTCGAAGTCGGCGCTGCCGATTTGGTAATGGCAATCGCCGGCCGCAGGCGAACACCCGGGGCTCTTCGGCGTCTTGCCGTTCAGCGCGATCGTCGAGAGCGACTTGGCGGCGTCCTCGCTGCCCGGCGAGCCGATGACGAACGTGTGCACGGCGGGCGAGCCGCTCGCGGCGATCGCGGCCTCGTTCTCGATATCGGCGAGCTTGCCGCAGTCGGTCTGCAGCGCGGGCAGCGGGAACACCGACGGCTGCGCCGTGTTGGGGACGCCGTCGGTCACAAGCAAAACGAAGCGCTGACCGGGCGTGGGGTGCGCCTTCATGACGGCGTAGGCGTTTTTCAGGGCGTGGAGCGTCGGCGTGCCGCCGGTCGGGTCGTTTTGGTTCAGCCACGACACGATCGCCGGGGCCTTCTCGACGAGCGGGACGACGGGCACGACCGGCTGAGGGTCGACGTCCTTGCAGCCGCCGTCCGCCAGGATTTGCGGGCAGTTCGGCGGCTGGGGGAGCCCCGGGATCGGGATCAGGCACTGCTGCATCAGGAGGCTGTTGAACTTGCCTGCCGGGAACGGGAGCAGGCCGACCTGGAGCGTGGGGCTCGCTGCGTCGACCATCTTCTTCACCGCCGAGACGGTCGCGTCCCACTTGCTCGGCCCGTTATTGCCGCTCGCGGGGTCGGACATGCTCCCCGACTTGTCGAGCAAGAGCAGCAGCGCGCCAGGCACTTCGTTGCCAAACGTGCTCTTGCCGCACTGCATCTCGGCGCCGGTCGAGCCGTCGCCGGAGCCAAGGTTCGACCCCGTCGAGAGACCTCCCCCAAACCCGCTCGCACCGCTCGACCCAGACTCCTTGTCGAGCTCGTTGTCCGTGGCCGAGCAGGCAGCCGCGACCGAAGCGAGAACGAGAACGATTCCATAGCGTAGTTTACGTGCATGCATGAAGCCTCGAATGCGCCACACGGAAGACAGCGACGGGGTGCGACGACCTCATATGGTACCAGCAATTGTCCCCGCGCGCCGCGGCGATAGTGCTAAGCCGCCCCTCGATGTCAGCGAGCTCGGGAGCTCGGGTCTCTGCGATCACGACCGATGAGGTCCGCGCCGTCGCGCGTCTCGCACGGCTCGAGCTCACGGACGCGGAAGCGCTTCTCATGGCGGGCGAGCTTACCCAGATCGTCGGCCTCGCGAGCAGCCTCGCCGACGCACTCGACGAGCCGGGTTTCGCCTCGCTCGCGCCGTTCGCGCATGAGCGCGAGGAAGCCTCCCTTCGCCCGGACGATCCTCGCCCTTCGCTCTCGCGCGACGGGGTCCTCGCCGCGGCGCCCGACGCGCATGAGGGCGGCTTCGCCGTCCCGACCTTTGTCGACGAGGGATGATGGACCTTCGGACGCGCTCGATCCCGGAGCTCGCCGCAGACGTGAGGAGCGGGCGCCTCGACGCCCTCGCGCTCTGCGAGGCCGCGCTCGAGCGCATCGAGCGCTGTGACGAGGCCTACGGGGCGTGGCTCCACGTCGCGAGCGACGCAGCCCGCGACGCCGCGCGGATCGTCGACGAACGTCGCGCCCGCGGCGACGAGCTCGGGCCGCTCGCGGGGATCCCGATCGCGATAAAGGACGTCCTCTGCACCGTCGATCAACCGACGACGGCGGCGTCGCGGATCCTCGTGAGGCACGGCGAGCCGTGGCGACCGCCGTACGACGCGACGGCGGTGCGCCGACTGAGGGACGCCGGCGCGTTGCTCCTCGGCAAGGCCAACTGCGACGAGTTCGCGATGGGGTCCTCCAACGAGCACAGCGCGTTCAAGCTCGCGAGAAACCCATGGGATTTGTCGCGCACTCCCGGCGGCTCGTCGGGCGGCAGCGCGGTCGCCGTCGCCGCCGCGATGGTGCCCGGCGCGCTCGGGACGGACACCGGCGGCTCAGTGCGGCAGCCCGCGAGCTTCACCGGAACCGTCGGCGTCAAGCCCACGTACGGGCGGGTGTCCCGCCACGGGCTCATCGCGTTTGCGTCCAGCCTCGATCAGGTAGGACCTCTCACCGCCGACGTCCAGAGCGCGGCGGCCCTCCTCGAGGTCATCGCCGGACACGACCCCAACGACGCGACCAGCTCGACGCGACCGGTGCCCGCGCTCGTCGCGGCGTGCGAGCGCTCAGTCCGTGGCCTCCGCGTCGGGGTCCCCAAGGAGTACTTCGCGAAGGGGCTCGAGCCCGAGGTCGAGGCCTCGGTGCGCGCGGCGCTCACCGCGCTCGAGCGCGACGGGGTCGAGCTCGTGCCGATGGCGCTCCCGCACACGCGCCACGCGATCGCGACGTACTACGTGATCGCGAGCGCCGAGTGCTCATCGAACCTCGCGCGCTTCGACGGAGTGCGCTTCGGGGCGCGCGCCGAGGGTGAGCGAGAGCTCGCGCGCATGACGAGCATCACGCGCGGCCGCGGCTTCGGCGCCGAGGTGAAGCGACGCATCCTGCTCGGCACCTTCGTCCTGTCGTCGGGCTACGCCGAGGCCTACTATCAGCGCGCGCAGCGCGTCCGCCGGGCCATCGCCGACGACTTCCATCGGGCGTTCCGCGACGTGCATGCGATCGCGGCTCCGGTCTCCCCAACGGTCGCCTTCCCGCTCGGTTCCCGGCTCGACGATCCGCTCGCGATGTACCTCGCCGACATTTACACTTTGCCCTCGAGCTTGGCAGGCGTGCCGGCCCTCAGCGTGCCGTGCGGCCTCGCCGAGGGATCGCGAATGCCCGTGGGGTTGCAGCTCATCGGCCCACCCTTCGACGAGGCCGGCCTGTTCGCGCTCGCTCGTGCGGTCGAGCGGCAGACGCCGACGATGCGTGCGGAGGTCGCGTGACGCTCACGTACGCACCGCTTGGCGTCGAGCACGCCGAGACCCTCGCCGCGCTCTTCGATGAAGCTGGGGTCGCCTGTTTTTGCAGGTTCTGGAGCTTCCCGGGCGATGACAACGCGTGGCAACTGCGCGTCGCTACCGAGCCCTCGACGAACCGCACGGAGCTCGTCGCCGCGGTCCGCACCGGGGTCGAGCGGGGCGTCGTCGCGCTCGAGGAGGGCCGCGTCGTCGGATGGCTGAAGCTCGCTCCGGCCGCGGACGTGCCCAAGATGTTCGCGCGCCGGCTCTACCGCGCGGAGCCATGGTTTCGCGCCGATCGCGAGCGCGTCCTGATGATCGGCTGCGTCCTGGTCGCGCCCGCGGCGAGGCGGCGAGGCGTCGCGACAGGGCTCGTGCGGGCCTCGCTCGACGTCGCCCGAGGCCTCGGCGCAGGAGCGCTCGAGGCGCTCCCGCGCAAGCTCGAGCCGCCGGTGCGAGACGCGTCGCTGTGGAACGGCCCCCTCTCCACGCTCGAGGCCGCGGGCTTCCGTCGCGTCGCAGGCGTCGACGGCTACCCGGTCCTGCGCGTGGAGCTCGAGCCGTGAGCGCACGCCGCGCCGTTCTCGCTGCCGCTGCGACCGCGCTCTCCGCAGGCTGTACGAAGGAGGAGCCCGCTCGCCCGAAGCCGTCGAAGACCGACGCGCTCGTTTGGAACCTGACACCCGAGGCACAGGGGCCAGGTCTCGGGCTCCCGTCGCCTTGCGTCCGCGAGGGGGCGGCGCTCCGCACGGTGGTGCTCCCGACGACGCGCCTCTACGGCGGAGCCGCGCTGCTCGACGCCCTCCTCGCCACCATCGGAGAGGAGGGCTCGCCCGACGCCGGGATCCTGAGGATGACCCCCGGCGTGGTTCGCGCCGAGCCCATCGCGCTCACCGCGCGGACCTCGCACCTCGCGGTCGCCGGACCTCCGTGGCTCGTCGCCTCCGTGTCGCACGATAGGCGGGCGCTCTCGCTCGTGGGTTCGACCGCTACCGAAGCGCTCGAGCTCGCCCGCGGCGAGGAGCTCGCGCTCGATGGGCTCGCGACTCGGCAAGGCGAGGTCGCGGTGCTCGCGAGCGCCATCATGGAGGGCGAGCGCCGAGGCTTCGTCCTGCTCGGATCGTACGGCGCCGCCTCCGAGCGATGGCGTCGCGTCGAGCTCCCGGCGGCGACGGTCGGCGTCTCAATCGAGGAGCTGCGTCCGAACGAGACGCTCCTCGCCGTACGTGAGCCTCGACGCGCGAGCTGGCTCCGCGTCCGCGGCGACACGGTCGAGCCGTCCGAGTCCCTCGAGCTCGACACTTCTCCGCTCGCCACCTCGCGCCGCGGCGACGAGTTCGCGGCGCTCACCACCATGCTGGCGGCGCCTGACGGGAGCGGCGGGGTGCGGCTCGCGACGAGCAGAGGCTCCACGGTGACGCTGCGTTCGCCCGAGCCAGCGAAGCACGCATGGCTGAGGCGTGTGGGCGACGGGTGGCTCGCGCTATGGCGCTCAGGCGATGGCGAGGCCGCGCCGCTCCACGCCGCCCTCGTCATCGGCGACCGCGCGCTCGGCCCCGTGACGACGCTCGGTGGCGCCGACGACGTGATCGTGGCGTCGACGTGGGACCGCGTCGTGCTCTGGCTGCGGCGCGGCACACAATTGACGTACGTCAAGCATCGCTGCCCACTCGGCAAGGATGCCCCGTGAGTCGGCGCGACAGCGAACACCATGGCGTCCTCGCCGTCGACAAGCCGTCGGGCCTCACGAGCCACGACGTGGTTCAGCGGCTCCGCCGCGTCGCTCGCACCTCTCGCGTGGGCCACGCCGGCACGCTCGATCCGATGGCGACAGGGGTCCTCGTCGTGATGATCGGCGAAGCGACGAAGCTCGGCCCCTACCTCACCGCCGAGGACAAGCGCTACCTCGCCGAGGTCACGCTTGGCCGCAGCACCGACACCCTCGACGCGGGGGGTCGCGTCGTCACGGAGGGCCCACTCCCATCCGCGTGGACGCAACGGCGCGCCGAGCTCGTCGAGACCGCGCTCGTGGAGGAGCGACGTCGGACGGAACAGATCCCCCCCGCCTACTCGGCGATCTCGGTGGACGGCGTGCGCGCCCACGCGCTGGCCCGCCGTGGCGAAGAGCCGACGCTCGAGCCGCGCCCGATCGAAGTTCGCTCCCTCCGCTGCCTCGACCTAACGGACGACGGGCGGATGTCGCTCGAGGTGCACACGTCGAAGGGCTACTACGTCCGCTCCCTCGCGCGTGACCTCGGCGTAGCGCTCGGGTGCCCGGCTCACCTCTCGCGGCTACGTCGTACGGCGAGCGGAGCGTTCCTCGTCCGCGATGCGGTGCCGCTTGACGCGCTGCTCGCGTCCGAGGACTGGCCCGCTCGCCTGCTCGCGCTGCCCGTCGCTGCCGGGCGGGCGATGCCGACCGCGAGCCTTCTCCCCGGTTCCGTCCTGCGGGCCCGACAGGGAAAGCGCCTCGCCGACGAGGACTTCATCGCCCCCGCCGGAGAAGGAGTGTTCGCCGCGTGGGTCGAACCCGACGGCCGCGTCGTCGCGGTGGGCGTCCGCGAGTCCGCGTCGCACCGCGTCCTCCGAGGGTTCGTCTGAGGACGCTCGAGGGGCGAGCATTGCGCGGCTCGAGCCGTGGGACTACGCTCGTTTCCTCGTCCAGAGCCCCCCGTTGACCCCAGACCCTTCCACGTCCAGCGCGCTGCTCTTTACGGCCGTCGCGTCCGCCACGACGGCTGCCCTATTCACCTGCGCCGATACGGCTCTGACGTCGCTGTCGGATGCACGCCTCGCCGCCACCGTCATCGAGGCCGGGGAGCGCTTCCACGATGCGCTGAGGCGGGTGGAGTCGCACCGCGAGGACGTCCAGGCGCGCTACGTCGCCGGTCGGATCGTCTCGCTCGCGTGCGTGGTCGCTTCGCTCGTCGTCTGGCTCGGTCGCACCGCGCTCTCGCTCGAGCTGCAGCTCGTCTGGGGCGGGCTCGCGCTCGTCGCGTTGACGGCGCTCCTCGAGACGGCGTCGCGGGTAGGACGTCGCATGGGCGACTGGGTGGTCCCGCGCGTGGCGCGATTCCTGTTCCCGCTCGAGGTGGCGCTCGCTCCGGTCGCGATCGTGAGCAGCCTGTTCGCGACGCTGGTCGGCCCGTCGCCGCGGCGGAAGCTCGACCCACGCATCACCGAGACCGAGGTCGAGATCATGGTCGACCAAGGTGCGGCGTCCGGCGCGATCGATCACGGCAACGCAGAGCTCATCCGCAAGGTGCTCGAGTTCCCAGACCTCACCGCGCGCGACGCCATGATCCCGCGCAAGAAGGTCGTCGCGCTCTCGCTCGACACGCCGCTCGAGGAGATCTCCGGCATCGTGACGAGGAGCGGCCACTCGCGGTACCCCGTCTACCGCGAAGACGTCGACGACATCTTCGGCCTGCTCTACGCGAAGGATCTCTTCCGCTTGCTCGCCGCCCGCTCGGCGCTCGAAGCCGCCCCCGTCTCCACCGCGACGACCGCGAAGGAGGCCGACGGAATCCGAGCGATCGTGCGCGAGCCCGTGAAGATCGTCCCCGAGTCACGACCGCTCTCGGAGCTCTTACGCGACATGCGCCAGAGCAGGCAGCACATGGCGATCGTGGTCGACGAGTTCGGCGGCACGAGCGGCGTCGTCACGCTCGAGGACGTGCTCGAGGAGATCGTCGGTGACATCCGCGACGAGCACGACCCCGAGAAGACCGCGGTCGAGGCGCTCCCCGAAGGGAGACTGCTCGTCGACGCGGCGACGCTGCTCTGCGACTTGACGGGGCAGCTCGGCCGCGATCTCGATCCCGACGACGAGTACGACACCATCGGCGGCTTGATCATAGACAAGCTCGGGCAAGTGCCGACGGTGGGCACGACGCTGAGGGTCTACGGTTTCGAGCTCGTGGTGCGCGACGCCGACGAGAAGCACGTCACCCGCGTCGAGATTGGCCCCAGCGAGCAGACCCCTCCGCCGCGCTCGAGCTCGACCGGGTCGGACGAGAGCGGCGCACGCGAGGCGGGCTGAGGCAGGCCGTCAGCACGAGCCGCTCACGCGGAGCCCCGTGACGCCGACGTCGAGCCTCAGGCGAGAGTTCGGCCGCTCCTTCCTTGTGCCGAGGGTGAGCAGGGCGGCCGCCGCCCCCGCGGCTGCGACCGCGAAGCCCACGTTGGAAGCGCGGGCGAGGTCGAGCGTACGCTCGTAGCGAGGCCTAGAGGTCGGCGGACAGACGCCGGCCTCGCAGCGCGCGAGGAGCGACTCGGTCTCCACCATCGACATCACGCCGGTGACGCCGCCAACGAGCAGTCCGGCGATGGCAAGACCGCCCGAGACCAACGTCGCGACGGGCACGTCGCCGAGGGCGAAGCTCTGAGCCAACGACGCGCTCACGCGGCGGCGCTCGCGCTCTCGAACGGCCACGGCGCCGGCCGCACGCTCGAACCCCGGAGCCTCGACCGTGACGATGTGCGCCCCGGCGTCGAGACGTAGGACCGTCTGAGGGCCGACGACCGGCAAGGCTACCCCGTCCACCTTGACGACCGCGGACTGCGCAGTCTCGGCGGGCGAGACCTCGAGCTCCACGAGCGGGAGACGCGGCTCGAGGGCGTCGCCAAGCTCGAGCCCCCAACCGCCGACGGGCGGCTCGAGGCCATCGCGCTCGACGTCGAGGGGCTGGTCCTTCGCAGCGGCGGCGTCGCGGACCTCGACCACGACGGCGACGATGACTTGATTGATATCACGCAACCTTACGGCCCGTCGCCGAGCTCGGTCGTCACGTTGCTCCGGAGCGGAACGCGCGACCTCGAGCGCTGCGAGACGAACCCCCTACCCGACGACGAGCCAAGAATAACGTGCTCGTCGCCGTCGATTTCGATCACGACGGGCACGCCTACGTCGGCGGACTCGATGGCCTCGACGAGTTCTTCCCCGCGAACAAGACCGAGCACTACCAGTCTCGCTGGACGAGCCTGCGCGCAGGCTTCCCGTGACGTGACTTCCCCCCGGCTGGTTTCCAGGCCTACACTTCGGTCACGCATGCTTCGCACGCTCGCCCCACTCGGCATCGCCGCCGCCGTCCTCGCGGGCGCGTGCAGCCGCACCACCCTGTTCCCGTATCCTTTCGGCTTCTACGGCGCTGGGGGCTCTGGCGGCGAGGGTGTTGGAGGTGACGGCGGTCAAGGCGGCAGCGGCGGTCAGGGCGGCAGCGGCGGTCAGGGCGGCAGCGGCGGTCAGGGCGGCAGCGGCGGCGCGGCGGTGGACTGGCCCTGCCCGGTCGCGTTGACCGCACCGGTCGGCGTCGACGGTGGCGGGACCTTCGCGCAGCGGCAACCGAAGCTCGCCTTCTCGAGCAACGACAAAAGCCGCGTGACCTTGGCGATGGAGTGGGTGATGGGAGGACCGACCTCGCCGTCCGAGCTCCGCCACGTCAGCTTCAAGCCGTGGGGTGCGTGGCCGAGCGCTCCGCTCGAGCTGAGCTTCCGAGCGAGCTTCGACGCCGGCGTCTCGTTCGCGATCGCCGACGCGCCGAAGAACCGCTTCGCGTTGGCGATGAGCGATGGCGACAAACCCGCCGACCCCGACGGGATCCAGTTCACCGCGGCGCTGCAGCCCGGCAGCGGCGCCGTGCCCAATGCGCAGACGATCGACGACGCGACGCGCGCGCTGTTCGTGGCGCGGCGCGCAGACCTCCAGCTCGTGGGCGCGACCACCGCGAGCGGCACGACGCCGGCGAAGGTGCGGACCCTCACGGTGATCGGTGATGCGCTCGCGATCGGGACGGGTTGGCCGTTCGCCTGCGCCGCGGGACTCTCTGCCGATGCGGTCGCGAGCGGAAGCGGCTGGCTCGTCGTCGGCTCCGGCGTCGACGGCACGTTCGGCGGCGACGCGTGCGGGGCCGCCAGCGGAAAGCCGGCGGATCGGGTGTTCCTCGCGTCCGTCGACGCAGACCTCGGCAAACCCGCCCTCGTGCTTGCGTTCGCTGCGCAGGGGAGAGTGCGGCAGGTCGTGATCGAGGCGCAACCGAGCGCTGCGGCCTGGGTCGGCTGGCGAGACGCCGGCGGCGTGCGCGTCGCGCGGGTGAGCGCCGGGACCGGGCTCGTCGAGCTCGGACCGATCGCCTTGAGCGAGTCCGCTGCCGATACCCCGTTCGGGCTCGTGCCCTTCCTCGACGGCGTGCTCATCCTCCACGGCGGACTCGACGAAGCCCAGACGCTCGTCCTCCGCTACGTCGGGGGAACGGGGACGGTCTCGTCGGCGATCACGCCGAACGGGCTGAGTGGTCTCTCGTTCTCGGATGCCCTCGCGTCACCCCAGGGAAACGCGATGCTCGCGAGCTTCGTCCGAAAGGGCAGTCCCGACCGCGTCGAGGTCGCGCGCGCGAGCTGCATCGGACAGTGATCCGCGCCTGCGATGGCGGGGCCCCTGCCCCGAGCGGCCCCGGGTCGTGGTAGACCAACGGCCATGACCGACAGCTCTCCGCTGTTGCTCCACACCGACCGCCTCCTCCTGCACCTGCCGGGCCCGGAGGCGGCCTCGCCCATGGCTCACTACTACGAATCGAACCGCGCCCACCTAGGCCCATGGGAGCCGCCCTTCCCGAAGGGCATGTTCACGCCATCGTTCTGGCAGCACCGCCTCTCGCAGAACCAACAAGAGTACGTGAACGGCCACTCGCTCCGCCTCGTGCTGCGACGCCGTGAGGAGCCCAACGGTCCGGTCGTGGGCCTCGCGAACTTCACCCAGTTCGTGCGCGGGGCGTTCATGGCCTGCACGCTCGGCTACAGCATGGCCGAAGGCGCGCAGGGCAATGGCCTCATGGCCGAGGCCCTACGCCGCGCGCTGCGCCACCTCTTCGACGAGGTCGGCATGCATCGCGTGATGGCGAACTACATGCCCATCAACGAACGCAGCGGTCGTCTCTTGCGCAAGCTCGGCTTCTCGGTCGAGGGCTACGCGCGCGACTACATCTACATCAACGGCGCATGGCGCGACCACGTCCTCACCTCGCTCGTGAACCCGCGCGCGCTCGCGCCCGAGTACCTCGCGTCGGCGCGTCCGCGCAGCTGACGTTCGCGGTCCTCGCGACGTCGGCGTGCGGCGGCGATCCGTCCATGCTCGGCGTAAACCAGCTGATGCCACCGCGCGCGGCCGCACCCGATCGCGACCGCTCCTCCGAGCCCGCGGGCGCGCCCCCAACGCGAGCCGACGCCGCGCCGAGCCTCGCCCCAGGACCGTCGCCGCCTCGTGAGCCATCGGAAAGCGTGAGCCCACCGCCATCCGGCACCCCGACCTCGCGGACGAGCTGCCCGACCGACATGCTCCTCGTCGATGGAAGCTACTGCGAGGCGCTGCGCGTCGACTGCCTCGAGTCACGACCATCGTCGGAAAAGACGCGGCAGGTGTGCTTGCGCGTGAAGGAGCCCACCGTGTGCGAAGGACCGCGGCGACCCATGCGGTTCTGCATCGATCGCTTCGAGTTCCCGAATCGCGCGGGAGTGAGGCCGATGGTCATGCAGAACTTCTATCAGGCACAAGTGCACTGCGCGGCACGCGGCACGCGCGTCTGCACCGAGTCCGAGTGGACGAAGGCCTGCGAGGGGCCGGCCGACAAGCCCTTCCCCTACGGCTACGTCCGGGATCCGGCACGGTGTCGCGGCGACCAGCCTTGGGACTTTCCGAACGCGGCGCGCGTGCTCGCGCGTGACCCGGCCGAGCTCGAGCGGCTGTGGCAAGGCGTCCTCAGCGGCTCGCAGCCGGGCTGCGTGAGCGACTACGGCGTCCACGATCTGACCGGAAACGCCGACGAGCTCGCGGCCTCCGAGGTGCACGTCCGCGAGCGGATGGTCGTGCGCGGAAGAGAATTCGGCGCCGACTTCGACAACGTGACGACGGGTGGCCCCTGGTACATCGGAGTGCGGAACCAGTGCCGCCCCAAGATTCGCACCCACGACGAGAGCTTCGCCTACTACTACCTGAGCTGGCGCTGCTGCGCCGAGCCCGACGGTGCGCCGACCGACCCGCGCGCGCCGAAGCAGCGCGAGCGCAACGAACCATGGGAGCGCATCGTCGAGCGGGCCCACCACTCCTGGAAGCTGCCCTTCAACCCGACGCTCCCCGGAGACCCGAGCGACGACGCGTCGGGCCGCGAGCGACCAGCCCCCGCGCCGTGAGCGCCCCCACCAAGAACCCGAGGCCCACCCGAAGGTGAGCCTCGTCGTCACGCGCAAGCTCGCCGGTCGGCGGGCCGCGTCGTCACATACAGGTGTCCTTCGTGCATTTGCAGGCGTTGCCAGGCCCCGGCATCGCCTCGCAGTTCTTGATGGTCGGCTTCGACGCACCGACGCATGACACCTCGCACTCGTTGACGCCGCAATTGACCTCGGTGCTCTTGCAACTGTCAGGCGCGTTCGCGCAAGCGACGCTGAGCACACCACCCTTGCCCGCGTTGATCTTCGCGCTTTCGCACGCCCCGTTGGCGCCGCACTTCACCGTGCAGGTGAACTCGTCGGGGCAGTTGATGACTGCGGACTTGCAGGCTTCATTGGTCGCGCAGTCGACGACGCAGTCGTAGCCTGCCGGGCAGGTGTAGGTCGACGACTTGCACTCGATTCCGTTGCAGTTCTTCGTGCAAATCTTTGTGCTGGAGTCGCACTCTGGCGGGGCATTCATGCTCCCAGGCGGATTCAGATTCTTCCCGCACGCCGTGCACTTGTCTGCCTTGCAGTACGCATCGTTCTTGCAGTTCCCTTCCTTGCTGCCCGTGCAATCGCTGAGGCAGGCCGTGTTGCCCTGATTGCAGACGTACTGCCCGCACGAAGTCGTCATCGGCGCCGGGCACGCGCCCACGCCGTCGCACTTGGCCATCGCGGTCTGCGTGTTCGTCACGGTGTCGCACGAGGCCATCCGGCACTCGGTCGTCGACGGCCAGACGTCGCAGGCGTTCTTCGTGCCGTTGCACCCCTTGCCGGTCTCAGGTCCGCAGTCCTTCTTCTCGCTGTCGACGCACTCCATGTCGGGGTCTTGGCCAGCCTTGATGAGCGCGCAGGTGCCGTCCGTCTCGCCGGTCTTGACCTTCGAGCACGCCTCGCAGACGCCGCCGCACTGCTTGTCGCAGCAGCGGCCGTCGGTGCAGAAGCCCGTCGCGCAGTCCCCGTCGGCCGCGCATTCGTCGCCCTTGACGAGCTCGGGCACGCATACCTTCTTCGAGTCGCAGTACTCGCCCGATGCGCAATCCTGCTTCGCCCCGCAGGGCTGGCAGACGGCACTGGCGTTCATCGCTCCGCCAGCGCCGCCGGCACCCCCTGCGCCACCCGCGCCGCTGTCGGCAGGCTTGCAGAAATTCGACAGGCAATCACCGGCCGCGACGCAGTCTTTGTCCTTGTCGCACTTCGGGCAGTCCTTCCCGCCGCAGTCGATGTCGGTCTCGCTGCCGTCCTTGACGCCATTCATGCACGCCTTCGGGGTGCACTTCTTGTCGCTGCAGATCGGCTTTTCAGCCGGGCACGCGTCGTTCTCGAGGCACTCGACGCAGGTGCCCTGCCCGTCACAGACGGCGCCGCCGTTGTCGTCGCACGGTGAGCTAGCCGAGGCGTTCGTCTCGACGCACTTCTCGTCCTTGCACTCGACGAGCTTGCACTTCGTCGCCGGAGCAGGGCACGGCATGGCGGTCGAGCACTCGCCCATCGAGGACGAAGACGACGACGAGCTCCCCGCGCCGGCCCCCGAGGGTTTGTTGAACTGGAAGGAGTTGAAGTCCTGAGTACAGCTCACGGCCACCGCCGAAACGGTGAACATGCCGAGGGCCCAATTGCGCCATGCGAACGTCATCGGATGATTGCCTTTCACAAAAGAAGAAGCGACGTAGGTGCGAGCGAGGTGCCGCCTCGAGCCTAGAACTCTCCGGAGAGCGACAGCGAGCCGGGGCCAACCGCGACGCGCGTGTTGACGATGCCGGCCTCGCTCCAAGGCCACCCTCCACCGTCGAGCCCGTCCCAGACGATGAACGTGGCGCCGGCCGCGAGACCGACCACGCCGAGCACGAGGCTCGCGTTCGCGACCGCCTGGTACGCCTTCCCGCGGCTCGCGACGTCCGCGAGCGCCGAGTCACAGTTGGTCTTGAGCGGGCAGCCGCTCTCGAGCCGGCTGTACTGGCCATTCGAGAGCGCGCCGAACGTACCAAACGCCAGCATGCCGACACCGCCGACGCCCGCCGAGATGTACCCGAGCTTCTTGCGATCGGGCCCGGTCCAGGTGCTCTTCCGGCGAGGCGGCGGCGCGACGACCGGAGCGTCCGCGACGCGCGACGTCGGCATCTCGAGCGGTAGGGACACCTTCGCTCCCGCGAGCAGGTCGAGCGTCTGAGTCGCCTTGCCATCGGGGGTGGTGAGGACCACCGCGACGCGCCCGGGGGTCACCGGGATCGGTCGCCCCCACTGGGTACGGTCGACCGGAGCGCCGCCGATCGTGAGGCTCGCCTCGTCCGGCTCGCCCAAAATCTTCACCGTGACGAAGGCGAGCTTTCGCTCAAGTTCTGCAAGGTCGTCGCGGACGCCATCGGCCGTTTGCCTGTACTTCGGGTTCTGTTGCGCGGCGTAGTTCGCCTCGACCTGGGTGGCGAGCGCTTCGCGGTACGCCTCGCTGAACCGCCCGAGCTTCGTGAGCGCTCGGGCGAGCAGCATGCGGGAGTTCGGGCTCGACACGGCGGAGTACGACTGACGAAAGAAACCGAGCGCCTCCTCGTACTTCGCAGCGTCGAGCGCCGCCTTGCCCGACTTCATCGCCGCCGCGGCCTCTTTCTTTTGGACGTCGGTGGCCGCGTCGAGCGAGGGCCCCGGTGTCACGAGGGGAGTCGCGAGCGGCTTGGGCGAGGCTGGTGCGGCCGCGGCTGCCGCAGGCTTCGCGGGCGCGGGGGCGGGAGCCGCGGGCTTCGCGGGCGCGGGGGCGGGAGCCGCGGGCTTCGCGGGCGCGGGGGCGGGAGCCGCGGGCTTCGCGGGCGCGGGCGCGGGCGCGGGCTTCGCGGGCGCGGGGGCGGGC
>Ga0194129_10001898_pt1 | contig 32745 bp, 26 predicted proteins | sample TA2KigCa35mmetaG_FD_150862 | JGI IMG/M metagenome (GOLD analysis project Ga0194129, IMG submission 150862) | Freshwater microbial communities from Lake Tanganyika, Tanzania - TA2015038 Kigoma Deep Cast 35m | ecosystem: Environmental > Aquatic > Freshwater > Lake | place: Tanzania: Lake...
CTCCGAACGGAGACTGAGCCGCTCCGAACGGAGACTGGGCCACGCGCGGCCCCGAGGGGACGATCGCGGATGCGGGCAAGGCCGAGGCGGTCGGAGGCGCCGATTGCCAGGGATTTTCGAGCAGCAAATCGACGGCGCTCGCCGTCGGCCCCGGGTGACCAGGACCGGCGCTCGACCGGCTCGGATCGGAGCCCGGCCCAGCCAGGGACATCGTGAACGCCGGCGCGGGCGCCGGAACGCTTCCCCCGCGCTGGAGCGCATCCTCGATCGCGGCCGAGAGATCCAGCGGACCGGCGTCGATCAGCAGCGTCGAGCCGCCAGCGTCCTCGTCGTCGTCGTCATCGACGGCAGCTCGGACCATCGGGGCCGGAGGCGGCATCAGCCCGGGCTGTCGCGGGCCGCTCGAGGAGGGCATCGGAGGTACCCCGAGGCTACGCATCGTCGGCTGAATGATGCGCCCCTGCTCCGGGGGAGCCGGGCGCTCGGCCGAGGGCGGTGAAGCAACCGAGGCGACCGCGGGGGGCGCGCTCGGCTGTGCCATCGCCGCAAATCCGAGGAGCGTCCCGCGACGAGGATCGGGGCCGCCCGTGCGCGCGGCCGGAGGGCCCGCAGGTGCTGGCGGTGCCGATGCCGAAAAAGCAGGCGGTTCCGATGCCGGAAAGGCTGGCAGTGCCGATGACGGTGGCGTGGGCGGCCCGGATGGCTGAGCCGCGGGCACCATCCGCGCCTGCGCCATCGGAGAGGGTCCGGCGCTGGCCATCTGCGCCATCAAGGCTTGAATGTCACCGACGTCGCGCATCTGAGTCGCGGCGTTGTCTTCGTCGTCGTCGTCGCGCATGGCGCGGTTCCCCACACCCCCCGATTCTTCGAGCGGCGGTAGCGAGCGATCCGAAGGCTCGACCAACCATCCCTCGAGCACCTCACGCATCTGAGCGACACGGGTCGTCCGCTCCGCGAGCACGGGCGCAAGGAAGCGGTCGACCATCCGCTGCAGCTCATCGTCGTCTACGCCGAAGACAGCCAGCGGTGGCAGGTTCGGCGCGCGCCCACTCGCAGCATCGGCTTGCCCTGCCGCCGGCAGCGTCCCGGTGAGCAGGTAGAACAGCATCGCGCCGATGGCCCACGCGTCGTCGGACGCCGAGACCCCCTCGAGCCCGGGTCGTTCCGGCGAGCGGTACCCCGACTGCGGCGGGACTTCACGCACGTCGGCGAGCACAGCACGCGACGCCGGCTCGGTCCCCGCCACCCGGATCGCCTCTGCGGAGAGACCGCCGTGAGAGACCCCCAGGCGGTGCAGCGCCTCGACGCGCTTCGCGAGGCGCAGCGTCCACGCGACCGCATCCCGCTCGGGGAGCGCACCTTGCCTCGTCACCACGGAAGCGAGCGTTTCCACGACCGCGACACCCTACACCGAAACCGCGCGTCGATGGGTCCGCTTTTCGGTGGTAGAGTCGGCCGCCCCGATGAGACCGAGAACGCTCCTCGCGACGATCCTTCTCGCTGCATGCGCTACCGGCTGCGGGGCGCGCGTGAACCTCGCCACCCCGTCGAACGCGCCCTCCGTCACGATGAACTACACCGGCGTTCGCACCGGCACCCGCCGCTTCGCCGACTACGGCGTCGTCGACCGGAAGATCCTGAAGGAGACGCGATGAGGGCGCACTCGCTCCTGCCCTTCCTGCTCCTTGCGGCGTGCGCGGCGAAGCCTGAGCTCGTGGCAAAAGTCAAGAACGCCGGCACCGCGGGCAACCTACCGAAGGTCGTCGGTTGCTACGAGAACGCCTTCGAGAACGCAGGCTTCGTTGGTGAGTACGACCTCGTCGTCGACCTCGACGTCGAGGGGGGCACCGGCAAGGTCGTCGAGGCCGATGTGACGGACGTGACCGTAGTCAAGGGCAAGCTGCCCGAAGGTTTCACGGATTGCGTCACGAGCGCCTTCCGGGCGAGCACGATCGCCCCGGGCGGAGCCCCCTCCCTCGACCCGCTCCGCATCCGCAACATGCGCATCGCTTTCCGCGACGGGTCGTCCTCAGCGCGGGCGGCCGCTGGTCCCGCCGGTCAGCCAATCCTCGTCGGCCCGCGCGCGGACCGTTGCCTCGGCCTCTACGGCCACGCCCCGCCGAGACCGCTTGGCGAGCTGCAGCAAGAGCTCGCCGAGGCGCGCGCGAAGGCCGCGAGCGCCCACGACCAGGATCCAGACGCAGAAGCTCGCGCGCTGCAGCATGCCTACGACGTTGCCCTCGAGCTTCGGCGCCGGATCGAGGCCGACGGGTGGAGGCCGGACGTCGCCCCCGAAGCGCGGAAGCGTCTGGCACTCGAGCTTGCCAACGTCGAGCGGCTCGCCGTCGAGCTCGGCGCGAAGATCGGCTGCGTCCCGAACGCCGAGTGACGCCGCGCCGCGGACGACGGCACCCGGACGCGTGGGGCGACCGACGTCAGCGCAGCATGCCCGTGGCCGCCACGATCGCCTCACGCGACGGCTCGCCACCCAGCTCGGCGAGGATGCGTTCGGCAGGGGACCACCCTCGATTCGTCAGCGTCGCGAGCTCCGTGAGGTGACGGCTCTCGTCACGCCCGCTCGCGTCGAGGCGGGCCCGCCGCACGAGGCCCGCGCGCGCGATGTCGAGCACTTGCTCGGCGAGGGCTCGCACGGGGAGGCTCCCGACGTTGGCTGCGAGCGCATGCCGGGCGACCGCCGTTCGCGCCTGCACCAGCTCCGCGTGGCTGAGCGGCGCGACGAGCTGCTCCGCCTGTTCGAGCGCGCGCTCGTCGTAGATCAACCCCGCCCACAGGGCCGCGAGCGCCGGGTAAGTGCCGCGGGGCTGCGAGTCGACGCCGCGCATCTCGATGGTCGTCTTGACCCGCACCTCCGGGAAGAGCGTCGCGAGGTGCATCTTCCAGTCGTACGTCGTGGGACGCTCTCCCTCGAAGCCGTCCCTCCAGAAGCTCCGAAACGTCTGCCCGGTGTTGCCGAAGACCTTCCCCTCGCGCTTGAACAAATACATCGGTACGTCGAGAGCCCACCCGGCGTAGTCGCGAAAGGTCGCGTCCTCACGCCAGAGCTGCGGCAAGAGTCCGGTGCGATCCGGATCGGCGTCGAGCCACACCGAGGCACGCTCGCACACGCGGCCGGTCCGTGCGCCCTCGACGAGCGGTGAGTTCGCGAACATCGCGGTGACGATCGGCGCGAGCTTCATCCCGATCCGGAGCTTGCGCATCGCATCGGCCTCGCTCGCGAAGTCGAGGTTGACCTGCACCGTCGCGGTACGTCTCATCATGTCGAGTCCGCGGGCGCCGCGCGTCGGGAAGTACTCCCGCATCACGGCGTAGCGGTCTTTCGGGACCCAGGGCAGCTCGTCTTGCCGCGCGAGCGGGTGAAAGCCGACCCCCAGCCACGCGACGTCCAACCCCTCGCACGCTGCCGTCACCTCGGCGAGGTGCTCGTCCAGTTCGGCCTCAACGAGGTGCACGTCGGCAAGCGCCTCGCCCGACAGCTCGAGCTGGGCCCCGGGCTCGAGTGTGATCTGCGCGGTGCGCCCGTGACGTCCGACGCGCTCGAGCGCGATCACCGGCGCTCCCGGATTTTCAGACAAGGGAGACCAACCGAAGCGCGCGCACAGCTGGCCGAAGATCGTCTCGATCGTGGCGCCGCTACCCGCGTAGCGAATCGGCGCGAAGCTCGCGCGGACGACCCCGAATTTTTCGGACTCGACGCCGAGGAGCTGATTGTCGCTGCACGACTCATGAAAGATCGCGAGCAGGTCGTCTTCGGTCCGGATCGGGCGGTCCATCAGGCGTGGGAGGCTAGCACATCATGCCCAACGGCGAGCCGAGCGGTCCGGGCGCGTCCCCTTAAACCCGCGATCGAAGAGCCGCACCCGACGCAGCGCGAGATCGAGGACGAAGGCGACGATCGCCGCCATGACGGCGCGCGCCCAGAGCTCCTCGTGGTAGGTGAGCTTCTCGCCCTCGGGCTCGAAGATCGGTGCCATCGCGTCGGGGGAGAACCGACCCGCACCCGCTAGCGCTGCTCGCTCGAGCACCACGTCGTCCACACGGAACGCAGCATATTCCCGCGGATAGGGATACGACACGTGGGCACGACTCGATGCGACGGGCACCCGAGTTCCATCCGGCTGCTCGCGGCCATGCTCGGCACGCAGCAAGAACGAGCCATGACGCTCTAGCGGGAGCGACGCCTCGTACCGCCCTGGCGCCGTCTGCCTCATCGGCACGACCCGCTTGTCGTTTCCCGGCAGCGGCCCCGTGACCGTCAGCGCGCTCGCGAGCTGGTTGTCGAAGCGCTCGTCAGCCGTGAAGGCGTCGACCGTCGCGTGGAGCACGCCGCCGCGCACCTCGGTCTGCATGTCGAGCTCGTGGCGCTCCTTGTGGCGCATGTGCTCACGGACGAGCTGCCCCCAGAACTTCTCCCAGCCGGGCCAGCCGATCCACTCCGTCGCCCAGCGAGCCTTGACGTCGCTCGTCCACGCGAGCGCCCAGCCCGTCCCTACCCGCCAGCGCGCGAGGATCGGCTCATCGGTGTCGCCGTTCGCGAGCAATTGCACGGCCGGCGGCGGCTTCAGCTTCGTCGCGACGTAGCCATGCAAGAACGGCGCGCTGCGGACGTCGATGCGCTTCAAGAACGAGGCGTTGTCGGTCTGCGCGACGGGAAACCAGTCCTCGACCGCGGCCGCCTTCGCGATCATCTCGGTCTCCTTCGTGAAGATCCGCGGCAAGCTGTTCGGGTCGGGCGCCTCGTGGTAGCGGCCCCCACCGACGTCGGCGATCGTCTTGAGGAGGGCCTCGTCGACCTCACCCCCGAGCCCCACGCTGGTGACCGTGATCGACTCCGCGATCATCTGGGAAACGAGCTCGCGTATCCCCCCCGATGGAGACTTGCCATCCGTCAAGAGGATGACGTGCTTCTTGCGAGCTTCGGTCACGCTGAGGATGCCGTAGGCGCGGTCGAGCGCCGGGAAGATCTCGGTGCCACCCGCGGGCTGCACCTGTGAAATAAGACCGCGGATCCGGTTGCGGTTGCGCACCGGCTGCATCTTCACGACGGTCTCGGGCGTCGAGTCGAACACCACGACGCTGACGACGTCATCACCGGCGAGGACGTCGAGCGTCGCCTTCGCGGCCTTCTTCGCCATCTCCATCGGCAGTCCGGTCATCGAGCCCGAGTGATCGACCACGAGCACCATCGCGACCGACGGCATGCGATTCATGCGCTCGCTGTCCATCCGCACGGGCAAGAGCCGCGCGAGCGTCGTGTCCTGCCAGCCGCCGAGGGCGTAGCCGTTCTCACCACCGGCGTAGAGGAAGCCGCCGCCGAGGTCGCGCACGTACGACTCGACGAGCCCCTGCGAGGACACCGAGAAACGCTCCTTGGCGACGTCGCTGAGGACGACGAAGTCGTAGCGCTCGAGCTCCTTCAGGCTCGCCGGGAAGCCGGTCGGCGGCCGCACGTCGACGTCGTATTGCTGAGCCGTCAGCGCGCGAGCGAGCGGGCCGGAGTGCTGCGGCGTGTCGTCGACGTAAAGCACCTGCGGCCTGCCCGGCACGTCGATCGTCGTGGCAATGCGGTTGTTCTCCGCGAAACGATCGGCCCCGATCTCCGAGAGTTCGAACGCGTAGGTGACCTCCCCCGGAACGCGGACGACGCTCTTGAAGACAATCGGGTTCGGCCCCGGCGTGAGCTCGACCTCGCGTACCCCATCGAGCCCGTTCAGGGTCTCGCCCTGGTGCAGCTTCACCTTCGCCCGGGTCGTGCGGGTCGCGTAGACGTCGGCCTTCACCTCGAATGTCTCGCCGACCTTCACGCGCTCGGGCAAGACCAGCTCCCGGACGGCCACCTCGGCGGGCGGCTCTCGGCGATACGGACTCGTATGCAACTTGACGCCGTGCTCGAGCGCGCGGTTCGCCTCGGCGAGCAGATCGCCGTCGGTCTCGAGACCATCCGAGATCAGCAGCGCACGCCGCAGATGCCCCGGCGGGAAGAGCCCGTACGAGAGCTGCAGTGCGGCCTGTAGATTCGAACCGGCGCCGACGTCACCCTTCACAGTGTCCCCGCCGCCCTCGACCGCACGGTGCCGCTCGACGGGAGGCACCACGGGTCGCCCATCGGCATCGAAGACCTCGATGAGCCTCGGTCGTTCGGCGAACGTGACCAGGCGCACGACGTCGTCCTTGCGACGGGCGGACCACGCCTCGTCGAGGAGCTTCCGAGCGTCCGCGAGCGCCTCGTCGGAGACCGAGTCGGAGACGTCGACGAGCACCACGAGCGCGAGCTTGTCGGTCGAGGCCGAGCGAACGGGCCGCGCGAGGGCAACCCCGAGCAGCCCCGCAAACGCGATCCGCAACGCGACCGCGAGCGTCCGCTGCTGCCAAGGAAGATCGGCGAGCGACCATGCGAGCACCGCGACGAACCACGGCGCGAGTAGCCCGACGCCGAGCATCCGGGGCTGGAGCAGCTCGTAGCGGACGCCGGCGCGCAGCCACACGAACGCTCCCGGCGGCGCCGACCAGACGTGGCGTCGATAGGCGTACGCGAGCGCCGCGAAGAACGCCGCACACAGCAAGAGCCAGAGGGCTCGCCGCGCTCGCGCGCTCATGGGCTCACCTCATCCCTCACACGGTCACCCGACGGTGGTAGGTGAGCCACTCGATGACGCTGACCGCGAGGACCGCGAGCAGAAACTCGATCCAGAGCTCGCGACGGACGCCGACCGTGAACCCCTCGACCTCGCCCGAGCGGACGTCGCCCACGGCGAGCGACTCGGCAGGCGCGATGTTGCTCTCGAGCGGTTCCGCGAGGTTCGCCGCGAAGCGCGTGCGCGTGTCGTCGAGCGCGAGCTCGTAGACGCCGGCGTCCTGCCCGAGGAAAATTGCCCGTCCGTCCTTGACCGGCACGATGCGCTCACCGCCGTCAGGGAGCGTGAGCGTCGCGGTCTTCCCACCGGCCGCCGCGGGAATGTTCCAAACTTCCCCGGTCCGGAACGAGGAGATGTAGCCGGTGTCCTCGTCGATGAAGTGAGCGATGACGTTCATCACGAGCAGCGGCCACGCGACGCGAAGCGGCAGGTCGCTGTCGCGAACGTCGAAGCCCATCGCGACGAACGGCTTGCCCTTGCGTCGCCCCGCGAGGAGCAAGGTCCCCTTCAAGCTCCGCCCGACGGAGACATCCTTTCGCTCCGTCGCCTCGAGCGCCCGCGCCTTCCCAACGTTCACCTCACCGAGCGAGAGATGCCGCACGAGGGGGTGCTTGTCCTCGAGCTCGTCGAAGCCGAGCGGGAGGGTCTTGTCGTTCTTCAGCGCGTCACCGAGCTTGAATGGCGTGTGCTCGTCGCTCGGCGGGGCGAGGTAGAAGAGGCCGCCGCTCCCCTTCTGAACCTTGGGCGCCACCCCGTCGAAGATGGTGACGTCGAACCCGCCCTCCGCCGGATACGCAGCGGGCGCGACCTGCACCACCTCGAGGAACTCGTCGAGCAGCAGCGCAGCATCGAGGTACATGTTGCCCTCGGTCACCACCTGCACGCGCGCGCGGCGACGCTCCGGCAAGAGCGCGAACGCGCGGTCGTCGGCGGGCAAATCGTCGACGCCGTCCTTGAGCCGGACGCGCGCCTCGAGCGAGCGATCGGCACCGGAGAGGTTCGGGTAGAAGCGCGACACGCTCTCCTTGCCCGCGAGGGTCAGCTCGGTCAGATCCGTGACCTTCCCGTCACCGAGCAGCTCGAGCTCGACGGTAACGTTGCGGTCCATCGTGTTCGTGACCTCGACGAGCACCTCGTAGCGACTCTTGTCGAGCGGATAGCGCCGAACCGACAAGCCGGAAATCGCGATGTTCCGACTCTCGGCCGAGTCTCCCGCCTTGATGTAAGTCAACTTGATTCCCGTCAAGTCAACGGCGCCGCGACCGTCCACGGCCTCGCCGAGCGCGCCGTCGCTCGCCACGACGATCTCGGGGTTGGCGAGCCCTCGCAGCGAATCGACTGCGAAACGGAGCCCAGCGGCGTAGTTCGCGCGGACATCCACGGCGCGAACCACCTCGAGTGCGTTGTCGAGCTCGGCGGTATCACCGGTCATCGTCGACAAGGGGGTGACCGCCGCGTCGAGCTGCGCGACGAGCATTCGATCGACCCCGGAGAGCCCTCGGACCACCTGCCGCAGCCGGTCCTTCGAGACGTCGAGCCGCGTCCGGCGAACCGCCGCGGCGTCCTCGCTCGGGGGAGGCTGCGGGACGTCGGTGGCCTTCATGCTGGCGCTCGCATCGAGGAGGACCACGACGTGCCGCCCGGTCGTCGACGTCGCCGCCAAGCGCGGATCTCCGAGCGCGCCCAGCAGCAGGGTGAGGAGCGCTAGCTGGAGCAAGAGCGAGAGCAGCCGCTTCAACTGCGAGAAGAGCGACGTCGCCTCGCGGTCGCGCAGCACGCGCTTCCAGAGCGAAGCGAACGGGACCGCGATCGGCCGCCGCCGCAGCTTGAGGATGTAGAGCACGACGACCAGGGCCGCGACGACGCCGCCCGCCTTGAGCAGCGTCGCCGCGTCGAGGCCGGTGAGGTGGTAGCCCATCACCGCAGGAACCCGCCCCTCCGGAACACGCGGAGGATCAGCTCGTCGAAGGGGACGTCGACGTCCGCCCGGAAGTAGGTGACCTGACGCGTGGCGCAGAAGCGCTCGATCCGCTCGAGGTAGTCGTCGAAGGCCGCGCGGTATCGCTCGAGCACGGCGGGGGTGATCGTCACCTCGCGCTCCTCGCCGGTCTCGACGTCGTAGAGCACGACGTCACCCTTGAGCTCCGGTTGTACCGGAGCACGTTGATCCCGCGCTCGAAGCCTGCCGGATCGTAGAGATCGCTCACGAGGATGGCGAGCCCGCGCCGCTTGTTCTGCGCCGCGAAGGTCCGCAGCGCGGCGCCGAGATCGGTGTGGCCGCCGGCCTCGACGCGCCGCAAGAAATCGAACACGCGAAAGATTCGTCGCTTGTTGCGGGTCGGCTCGAGCCTCGTCACGATGCCCGTGTCGGCCGCGACGATCGCAACGCGGTCGAGGTTCGCGAGGCCGACGTAGGCGAGCGCCGCGGCGAGCTTCTTCGCGTGGCGGAGCTTCTTGCCACCGTGAAACCCCATCGACTCCGAGCTGTCCACGACGATGTAGATCGAGAGGTCTTCCTCCTCCTCGAAGAGACGGACGAGCAAGCGGTCGAAGCGCTGGTAGGCATGCCAGTCGAGCGAGCGAAAATCGTCGCCGGGGGCGTAGTCGCGATGGTCCGCGAACTCGACGCCGCTGCCGGTCTTCTTCGTGCGGCGCTCGGCCCGCATCGCGCCCGAGAAGACGCGCTTCGAGACCAAGGCGAGCGACTCGAGCTTGCGCTGGAATTCGTCGTCGAACAGGTCGCGGTCGCCCCCCGTCGACGCACCACGCGTCGTGAAGGGCGCGGCCGCGCGCTTGAAGACGTCGAGCAAGCCCATCGCGTCGGACTACTTCCGGGCCGCTTTCGCCTTGGGCGCTTCGCTGGCCGTCTCGGGCAGACGCGCGAGCACCTTGTCGAGGAGCTGGTCGGTCTTCACGCCCTCGGCCTCGCCCTCGAAGTTGAGGAGCACCCGGTGGCGGAGCGCTGGGAGCGCCGCCTTCTTCACGTCGTCGATCGAGGGCGCGAAGCGTCCGTCGAAGAGCGCGTAACACTTCGAGGCGAGCAGCAACGCCTGAGCGCCGCGCGGTGACGCGCCGAAATTCACGAAGCGCCGTACCTCTTCGCTCGCTTCGGGGTGATGGGGGTGCGTCGCCTCGATGAGGCGCACCGCGTAGTCTTGGACCTGGTGCGTGACCGGAACCTCGCGCACGAGGCGCTGCATCTCCTTGATCCGAGCGCCATCGAGCATGGGACGGGCGGAGGGGTTCGAGTCTCCGGTGGTGCGTTCGAGGATCGCGTGCAGCTCGCTCCGCCCCGGGAAGGCGACGCGCAGCTTGAAGAAGAAGCGATCGAGCTGCGCCTCGGGGAGCGGGTAGGTCCCCTCGCTCTCGAGCGGATTCTGCGTCGCGAGGACGAAGAAGGGCTCGGCGATCGGGTGGGTCACGGTGCCGATCGTGACGCGGTGTTCCTGCATCGCCTCGAGCAGCGCGCTCTGCGTCTTCGGCGTGGCGCGGTTGATCTCGTCAGCGAGCACGATGTTCGCGAACACGGGCCCCTTGCGGAACGTGAAGTGTCGCCGCCCCTCGGGATCTTCTTCGATCATCGTCGTGCCGAGGATGTCGGCCGGCATCATGTCGGGCGTGAACTGGATCCGCGCGAACTCGAGGCGCAGCGCGTCGGCCATCGTGCGAACGAGCAACGTCTTGCCGAGCCCGGGGACACCCTCGAGCAGTGCGTGGGAGCCCGCGAGCATGCAGACCATCACGCCGTCGACGATCTCGTGGTTGCCCACGACGACCTTCCCGACCTCGTCGCGCAGCTCGCCGATCGAGCGCCGGAACTCGGCCACCTTGTCTCGCACGTCGTCCTTGGATTGACTCATGTCAACAATTACCCCACTCTCACCAACTACTCTCGCGGGCGGATCAGCTGGAAGTAACGGCGGACGTAGAAACGCATCCCGTCCGGGATCTTCTCCCGTTCCACCTGATCCTCGGCGACCGTCTGATACTGCTTGAAAACCTTGCGGTAAGCCTTCCCCGTGAAGCCGCGGTCGGCCGCGCCGAGGATCACCTCGGCGTTCGTCGGTCCCTTGCCGCTGTCGAGGCCCTCGGCCTGGACGTCGAGGGTCTTGCCGTCGATGTCGCTCGCGCCGCCGAGCTTGGGCGCGCTGCCCTTGCCTGCCTCGGAGCCGCCGGGTTGGTCGCCCTCGCCTCCGGACGGTCCCGCCTGGCCACCCGAGCCCCCCGGAACCTCGACCGGGATCGACTTGCCGCCACGCCCGAAGCGCAGACCGGGACCCTTGCCCGGCTCGTCACCCTCGCCGTCGTTGCCCTCGGCGCCGCCGGGGCGAAGATCGCCGTCGTCGCCCTGCTGTCCGTCGCCGCCTCGCCCCTGCTTGCCTTGCTTGCCGCCACGCTGGCCGGGGCGCTGACCCTGACCACCACGCGCTTGCTTCATGAAGCGCTGCAGGCGCTGCTTCAGCTTGTCGCCGCCCTGCCCCTGCTGACGGATCAGCTCGCGAAGCTCCTGGATGCGCTGCCGGAGATCTTCCTTCTCCTTGTCGGTCAGCTCCTCCTGCTCCATGCGGTTCAGGTCCTCGGTGAGCTGCTCGAGATCCTCCGCGGATGCGCCGAGATCGCGCAAAAGATCGGCCGCGGCCTTGCCGAGCTGGCGCTCCAGCCGGTTCAGCCGACGCCCGGTGCTCTCGCGCCGTTTCGCTTCCCGCTCGAGTCGCTCGAGCTCACGCTCCTTCTTCTTCAGGAGGCTCTTCTGACGCTCGTCGGCGGGGGCCTTCTCGACCTGCTCCTTCGCCTTGAGCAGCGACTGCTTGAGGTCGGCGCGCTGCTCCTCGATGCGCTTCTGCGCTTCCTCGTTCGAGCGTGACGCGCGGTCGAGCGCTTTCTTCAGGCGATCGAGCTCCGCCTTCGAGGGCTTCTTCTTCGACGCGAGTCGGTCGGCGAGCTTCTTCACCTCGTCGCGAGCGCCCGCGTAGTCCTGCCTTCGCAGGGCCTCGCCCGCCGGCTTGGCGAGGTCGCTCCGCGAGAGCTCGTTCGCGAGATCGGCGAGCGCCTTCTTCATGGCCTCGCGCTCCTCGTCGGTCTCGCGCGAGAGGCGGTCTTCGAGTTCGCGCATGCGACGGAACGCCTCGTCCCGCGACACCCGACGCTCGGCGAGATCCTCGATCAGTCGATTGAAGGCATCGACCGACTCGCGGAGCTCCGGACTCTCGTCCTTCTGCTCGACGTTTCGCATCGCCTCGCGGAAGAGCTCGAGGTCGTCTGGGCTCACCTCGACGACATCGGCGCTCTTCGTGACCCGCAGCGGAGGCGGCAGCGGCTGCCATCGCCGCGCCTCGAGCAGTGCGACGAGACCGAGCCCGAGCACGGCCCCGAGGCCGACGACGATCTCGCCCGGGATCGGCACCGGCACCGCCCGACTCGCCGAGAGTCCGGCCCGAACGGCTGCGCGCGCATCGTCGATCGCGGCCGTCATCATGGCCGAGCGCTCCCCAGGTACGCGCCGCCCGAACTCGAGCGCGTTCGCGAGCCGGCCGGATAGCGCATGATGTCGGTCAAGCGCGAGCGCGCCGGCATACGGCGGGAGCCGGCGGAGCGCGGCCACGAGAAGCGCGAGGAGCCAGCCCATGGCGGCCAGGGCGAGCCCGACCGTCGCGCCCCGCTCGGTCACCGCGTCGGGAGCGATCTTCCGCGCCGCAATGGCCAGCGCCGCGAGCACGCTCGCCCAGGTCGTGGCCAGCGGCAGGACCGCGAGCACCCGCGACAGGCGCATTCGTCGCTCGGCGCGGCGAGCCTCCCGGCCGATCGCCGCGAGCACCTGCTCGGTCGAAGGCTCGCGCGCGTCCGGTGTGCCGCTCTGGACCACGGGGAGAATGTTAGCCCTTCGGGGAACGCCGTGCGCGGTCACGGTGGATCGAGACACGCGCCAACGTCGACCTGTTCCCGTTGCGGTCGTGCTTGCCGTTCACTTGTCGTAGCCGAAGGCCTGCGCCTCGAACCGCGTGGGTTTGCAGTCGACGCTCGGGATGGTCGCCTCGAAGCGCGCCGACGCCCCCGCGTCGAGGTCGGTCCCGGCGACGACACCGAGCCCGGCGCCGCAGATCGTTCCCGCAGCATCGTAGAGGCCAACGACGATGTTGACCGTCTTCGCCGCGAAGCTCGACTGGTTCGTCACCTTGCCGGTCACCTTGTAGGGGGCGTAGACATTCGGCGGTTCGGTGCCGGCCACCTCGGTCATCAACAGCTTGGCAGGCGTCAAGTTCACGTACACCGGGAGCGCAGTGGTCTCGACCTTCATCGTCTTGTAGGCGGGCGCCTTCCCGAAGAACCCGTAGCAGGGGATTGTCGCTTGCGGCGGCAACGCGCGAATGCCGCCCGTCATGCAGGGTGCGCTGTCGACGGCGGTCCCTGACTCATCGACGAGGGTGACCTTCGCTTGCGGAATCGCGGCCGGTGCGCTGCCGACGTTCGTGACCTCGCCGACGAGGTGAAGCGACGAACCAAAGCGTGACTTGTAGACCTTGCCGTTCTTGAACTCGATCTTGGGGGCGACCTTCGGGCCGGTCGGCACGGGCACCCCATTCCCGTCGGTTTCGACGCCGACCGCGGACGCGGCCGAGGCGATCGTCATGGCCACCTTCTTCGTGCCCTGAACGACCTTGTAGACGCCGAAGGCAACTACCCCGACGACGACGAGGCAGCCGATGCCGAGTCCCGCGTAGAGGCTGCCATTTCCGCCCGAACTCGGCGGACGCGGCGGCATCCCGCCCGGCCCGCCGAAGCCGCCTGGGGGCCCGCCGAAGCCACCCGGGGGACCGCCGAAGCCACCCGGGGGTGGCCCGTAACCGCCACCCGGGGGTGGCCCGTAACCGCCACCCGGGGGGGGACCGTAGCCACCACCACCGGGAGGACCGCCGGCAGGCGGACCGTAGCCGCCTCCACCGGGAGCACCACCGGGGGGCGGACCGTAGCCGCCACCACCGGGAGGACCACCCGCGGGCGGACCGTAGCCGCCACCACCGGGAGGACCACCCGTGGGCGGACCGTAGCCGCCACCACCGGGAGGACCGCCGGCAGGCGGACCGTAACCACCGGGCGGACTGTAGCCACCACCGGGGGGTGGCCCGTAGCCGCCACCTCCCGGAGGATCAAAGCCACCGCCGCCAGGGGGACCACCGAAACCGCCGGGGTTGTTCATCGGCGAACTATCGCAAAACGGCGGCCCGAAACCAAGGAACGGACGCACCGCCCCGAGCGCGACGGGTGCCCTGGATCAGAATGCGCCCGCGATCTCGAGCTTTCGCGTCTGGCCGGCTCGGAAGAATCGTCGGAGATGCTCTCGCAGTTCGCGGTGACGGGAGCGCCCGAGGAACTCCGCCTCGAGCCTCCGAACGAAGCGCTCGGCGATGCGGCTGGCGAGCCGGTAGCGGTCTCCTTCGACCGTACCCTCCTCGTCGGTGAAGCGGACGTCCGCGAAGAGCCGGTAGCGGAGCCGCGCTCGCTCGAGCGCGGGAGCAGGCTCGGGCAGCACGCCCAGGACCAGGAATTTATCGACCTCCGCTTGCATCTCGAGCTCGAGGTGGGTCGTCGGCAACTCGCAGCGTGCCCGCTCCGCGAGCAGCACGAAGTGGCTCACGCCCTCGACGGCCTGGCACACGAGGTCGAGCGTGGCACCGGGCTCGAGGGCGGCAGCCGGCAGCTCGACGCGCAGCTCGACCTCGCCCGCTCCCTCGCGCACCAGCACCCGCTCGCGACCGGCATCGGCTCGAACCTCGATGAAGCCATCGACGTCCGGCACCTCGTCGAGCGCGTAATAGGCGCAGAGCCGCCGCTGGATCTCCGCCGGGATGCTCATGACGAGCCCCGCCTTCAGTGGACCCCCCCGCCGCCGCGCGTCGGACACAGACCGAGCCGGGCGAGCTCCCCGGCGATGCGCCCAGAGCCCGTGGTGCGCCAGCGCTCGTAGAGTCGCAGGACGTCGGCGTCCGCCTCCGGCACGGGGGCGAGGGCTGCGTCGGCGACTTCGCTCATCACCGCCACGAATCGCTCGTAACCCTCGGCGAGCTCCCGCAGGACGTCGGGGACGACACCGCCCCCCGACACCCGGAACATCGCCGAGGCGTGACCGTACGCGCTGGAACCGACGACCATCACGTAACGCGGGTCGGCGCCGTGACGCGTGAGCCGCGCACCGAAGAACCCGAGCGCATACAGGACCTCGTCACCAATCCGTCGCAGGCGCTCGAAGCGGCTCGCCCCGCTCTGATCGAGTGCCTCCTGCAGGGCGAGCGTCAGCGGACGGTCGAGCGCGTCCATCGTGAGCGAACCGCGCGCGTAGTCACCGAGCAACCCGGCGAGGTAGTGCTTCGTCGCGTCGGTGGTCGTCACCCCTCGCGCGCGGACGGCGTCATCGACGACACCGGCAAAATAACCGTCGACGTCGGGGGAAAGGTCGATGGAACGGCGCGATTCGCTCACGGTGCGTACCTCCGGCTGGAGCGACCTTCCCCGACCTCGCGCCGGAACGGCTCCGGTTGCTGCGAGGTCGAGGGCGTGGCCGCGGTGGGTGACGGAATGGGCAAGACGCTGCAAGAAAACAGGCTCACCAATTTTGGTTTTACCCGATGGCTCAGGGAACGGCCAGAAGTCGAAAAGCTGCAGAAGCCTCAATCATCTCCGCACGTTGGCACACTCTTCGGGCGCTGCTACCCGCGCGAAGCATTTCGACTTTCGGCCCCTTGACAGGCGCGCGCCCGCGGCTATCTTCCCGCCGCCTGTCAGCACTCACCTCTGGCGAGTGCTAACAATCGCCGCTCGCTCCCGCCATGCCCGGACTCCTGGGCGGCTTGAGCGGGCTCGGGTCGCCCCGCCGCGGCCGCAACCCATCACGAAGCACGACCGACCGGCCCTCGAACCTCGCCGGACGGTTTTTTGGAGGAACCCATGAAGATCCGACCCCTGCACGACCGAGTTCTTGTGAAGCGCCTGGAAGGCGAGCAGACCACCAAGGGTGGCCTGTTCATCCCCGAGACCGCCAAGGAGAAGCCCATCGAGGGCACCGTGATCGCCGTCGGTAACGGCAAGGTCGCGGACGACGGCTCGCTCCGCAAGCTCGAGGTCAAGGCCAACGACCGCGTCCTCTTCGGCAAGTACGCCGGCACCGAGGTGAAGGTCGATGGCGAAGAGCTACTCATCCTTCGCGAGGAAGACATCCTCGGCATCCTCGAGAGCTGATTCCCAAAGCTTGCCCCACGAACGAACGAGAAAGAACGGAGACATCACCATGAGCGCCAAGGAAATTCTCTTCCACGAGTCCGCCCGCAACCGCATCCTCGCCGGCGTCGACGCGCTGGCGGACGCCGTCAAGGTCACGCTGGGCCCCAAGGGCCGCAACGTCGTCATCGAGAAGAGCTTCGGCTCGCCGACGATCACCAAGGACGGCGTCACCGTCGCCAAGGAGATCGAGCTCGAGAACAAGTTCGAGAACATGGGCGCGCAGATGGTCCGCGAGGTCGCCTCGAAGACCTCCGACGTCGCCGGCGACGGCACGACGACCGCGACGGTCCTCGCGCAGGCGATCTACCGCGAGGGCGCGAAGCTCGTCGCCGCGGGCCACAACCCGATGGAGATCAAGCGCGGCATCGACAAGGCCGTCGAGACGATCACCACACACCTGAAGACGCTGGCGAAGGCGACCAAGGACTCGAGCGAGATCGCTCAGGTCGGCACCATCAGCGCAAACGGCGACGAGACGATCGGCAAGCTCCTCGCCGAGGCGATGGAGAAGGTCGGCAAGGAGGGCGTCATCACCGTCGAGGAAAACAAGTCCGCCGAGACGACGCTCGACACCGTCGAGGGTATGCAGTTCGACCGCGGGTACCTCTCGCCGTACTTCGTGACCGACCCCGAGAACATGAAGTCGGAGCTGAAGGACACGTACATCCTCATCAGCGAGAAGAAGATCTCGAACATGAAGGATCTTCTCCCCGTCCTCGAGGTGATCGCGAAGCAGCAGAAGAACATGCTGATCATCGCGGAGGACGTCGAGGGCGAGGCGCTCGCGACGCTCGTCGTCAACAAGATCCGCGGCACCCTTTCCTGCGCCGCCGTCAAGGCCCCGGGCTTCGGCGATCGCCGCAAGGAGATGCTGAAGGACATCGCCGTCCTGACCGGCGGTCAGGTCATCGCGGAGGAGCTCGGCCTCAAGCTCGAGAACGTCCAGCTGAACGACCTCGGTCGCGCGCAGACGGTCCTCATCGACAAGGACACCACGACGATCGTCGCGGGCGCCGGTGAGCAGGCCAAGATCGAGGCGCGCATCAAGGAGATCCGCGTTCAGATCGACAACACCACGAGCGACTACGATCGCGAGAAGCTCCAGGAGCGCCTCGCGAAGCTCGCGGGTGGCGTCGCCGTCGTCAAGGTCGGCGCGGCCACCGAGACGGAGATGAAGGAGAAGAAGGCACGCGTCGAGGACGCCCTCCACGCGACCCGCGCGGCCGTCGAGGAAGGCATCGTCCCCGGCGGTGGCGTGGCCCTCCTCCGTGCGCAGACTGCGCTCGAGGGGCTCAAGCTCTCGGCCGAGCAGGCCGTCGGCGTGAACATCGTCCGTCGCGCGCTCGAGGAGCCGATCCGCCAGATCTCGGCGAACGCCGGCGAGGAAGGCTCGATCGTCGTCCAGAAGATTCGCGAAGGCAAGGGCGACTTCGGCTACAACGCCGCGACCGGCGAGTACGGCGCGCTGATCGGGATGGGCGTCATCGACCCCGTCAAGGTCGTCCGCACCGCGCTTCAGAACGCGGCGAGCGTCGCGGGCCTGATGCTGACCACCGAGGCCATGGTCGCCGAGCTCCCCAAGGAGGAGAAGGCGGCGGGCGGCGGTGCTCACGCGGGCCACGGCCACGACTTCTGATCGAAGCGTGACCCGATGACGAAGGGCCGGTCCGAGAGGGCTGGCCCTTCGGCTTTTGTGGCGTGCCGGAGCCGTGCTGCAGCGCTTCCCCATCGCCAGACGAGGTCCGCGTCAAACCCACTCGCAAGGGGATGCGGATCGTCAAAGCTCCGCGCGAACACGAGGCGACGTTCGCTGATGCGAAGGCTTTACAGACCGCCCGTGAAAAGGAAAGCTGCAGTGACTGACTTCGATCACGTCGAGGTCGGTCGGCCTCCCGAGGAGTCGAACGCGATGACCCTACCCCGAACCACGCTCACCGTCTGCGCCCTCGATCGCCGCTCGTCGTTCCCCCGCGACCAGGACGTGCAACCCGTCGAGCAGTCCGGTGGCGGTGACGTGTTCGAACGAGCGCCACACCGGGTGAAGGTGTCGCGATGAGGCGTCGCTCGTGCCGCGCCGTCTCCACCCTTATCCTCCTCCTGGAAGCGACCGGCTGCGCAACGATCGGCGAGACCGTGGTCCGCACCGAGGACCGTACTTTGAAGAGCGCCGAGCGCCAGGAGCCGAAGCGCACCTTCTTCGTCACGGCGAGCCCGGTCACCGGCTCGCTCGTCACCATCGACGCCGTTGACGCGTGCCAACGTCGAAAGGCCTTCGAGAAGGACGCGGTCAAATACGTCGATTCGGTCAACGAGTCCGTCGCGGCGGACGTCACCTGGGGAGTCCTCGGCGGAGTCCTCGCCGGTGGAGGGACCTGGGCCGTCATCGATGCGGCGCACGTGGGGACGAACGAGCCCGACGTGCGCGTCTTCAACGCAATCGGCAAGACTCCTGCGCTCGCGATGGGGATCGGCGCGATCGTGGCCGGCGCTGGCCTGCTGACGATCCCGCTGGTCGATGGCATTCGAGCCTCGCGCTCGCGCGAGGAGCATCGCCCCTACACCGAGGCCGGCCCGGTCCTCACGCCGAGCGAGGTGTGCGGTTCGACGGGCGCGCCCCAAGCCGCCATCGAGGTCGGCGCGCATGGAGCGCTCCCCGACCTGGACGTGTCGTTCGAGGGCGAGCCCCAAGCGTGGCAGTGGCGCGGCGTCGTGAAGCACCCCTCGCGCGCATTCAAGGTCGACCTGCTCGAGCTCGTCGCGGAAGACGTGATGCGCCGCAACCCACGCCCGAAGGCGGTCTCGCTCGGCATGGGAGAGAGACTCCTCGGCAGCTACGAGACCGCCCCGTACTTCGCCGCCCTGGACGAGCGCGCCTGGCAGCACCTGGTACCGAGCCGCCAGCGCTGCACGACGCCCGACTCCCTCGACGATTGCGACGACCTCGTCCGCTACGCAAAGACCTACCCCGCCAGTCGTTTCGCGGGCGCGGCGCTCGCCCTCGTTGGCGGCGCAGAGCCGGCCTTCATGGCGATCCGCGACGACGAAGCTTACGCTCGGGCCGATGCAGCAGGCTGCCGGACGCCGAAGACCGAGGAGGCCTGCGACGCGCTGAAGACCTACCTCTCCGACTGGCCGAGCGGACGGCACGTCATCGAAGGGCGAGCCGCCCTCGCGACCGGTCAGCCGCCGATTGCGAAGATGATCGCCGCCCGCGAGGCGGAAGAACGTGCGGCCGAGGCCAAGCGACGCGCCGAGGAGGCGGCAGAGGCAGCGAGGCAGCGCGCGGAGGAGGCCCGTGAAGCCGCACGACGCGAAGCGTGCATCCGCGAGTGCATGAACTCGATCGTCCAGTGTGACCACAACCCCTGGGCGCAGTGCCACCCTTCCCGGAGCGACTGCGAGCTGTACGGGTTGATGGCCTGCGCTCCCTGACCGTCGAGCGACGCGACCTCACCCCCGAGCGTGTGCCCGACCAAACGCGGGGCCGATTGAACTCTCCGAAAACCTGAACCGATCGCGCCGAGGCGCGCCGGTGCCGCTCGCGACCGTCACTCCTTCGGAGGACCGTCCGCGTCGAGGTCGTCCTCGTCGTCCTCCTCGAGATCGTCGTCGTCATCGAGGTCGTCGTCGTCGTCGTCGTCGTCGTCGGCCTCATCGAGGGCCTGACGCGCGGCCGCGAGCTCCTCCTCCGCGAGCTCCGCCGCCGCGTCGTCGCCCATCGCCCGGTAGATCTCGACGACCCGCTCGAGCGCCTCGATCAACACCGGGTGGCCCGCGCCGAGCCCCTCGTCGAGGAACTCGACCGCGCGCTCGAGAAAATCCTTGGCCTCCGGGATCTTGCCGAGCTGCGCCGCGCTCGCGCCCAGCCCGAGGAAGGCCTTGCCCGTCAACGCGTTGAGTCCGTGAGCGTGCCCCTCCGAGGTTGGCTCCACGTCGCGGAGCACGTCGAGCACGCGACCGAAGAGCCGCTGCGAGCCCTCGGCCTCGCCGACCTCGAGGCTCACCTCACCCATCGTGATCAGGACCGACGCGAAGACGTCGACGTCGATCGGCGTCTGAGCCTCGAGCATCCGAGCCGCTCGATCGAGCGCCACCATCGCGCCATCGACATCCTCGCGATCGAGCTGGATCAAGGCGCTCGTGTAGACCGCCCCGGCGAGCGTGCGGGCCCCCATCGGGCCAAGCGCCTCGAGGGCCGTCACCGCGCGCGTCGCGTGCTCCGTCGCCGCGTCGAGGTTTCCCTGGCAACGCTCGAGCTCGGCCTGCGCCGACTCGAAGCGAGCGCGGAGCACGGCGTCGTCGAGCTGCCCCGAGTCGAACGCAGACTTCGCCAGCGCGACCATCATGCCCGCCTCGGCGAACGCGCCCTCCGCAGCGGCGACTTCGATGGTGTCGAAGAGCTCCTCCGGGGTCAGCTCCTCGCCTTCGTCGTCGTGGTCGTGGTCTTGATCGTAATCATGGTCATTCATGACGGCTCTCCCTGGTCTCGCTCGTCTCGCTGTCCGCGCTCGAGGATTCGTTGATACAGCTCGCGGACCGAGAGCTTCGTCTCCTCGGCCAGCACCTTGGCGACGTCCTTCGCGCGGCCCCCTGCAGCCAGCAGCGCGTCGATGCGCGCGTCGACGTCCTCTTGGACGCGGCTTGCGGCCACGTAGGGACCGAGGACGATGGTCAGCTCCCCACGCCACGCGGTGCGAGCCGCAAGCTCGGCGAGTGTCCCGCGGACCAGCTCCTCGTGGAGCTTCGTCAACTCGCGCGCGACCACCGCATCCCGATCAGGCATCTGCGCGGCGAGCTCCGCCAGTGTCACCTCGGCGCGCTGGGGTGACTCGAAGAAGACCACGGTCTCCTGGGTCGCGACGATCGCGTCGATCATCTCGGAGCGGCCGCTCCCCTTGCGCGGGAGAAACCCGAAGAACCGGAAGCGATCGGCCGGGAACCCCGCCGCGGCGAGCGCGGTCACGACGGCGCTCGGACCCGGGATGGGGACGACCGTTCGCCCGTGACCGGCGGCCGCGCGCACGAGCGCCGACCCCGGATCGCTGACCGCCGGCGTGCCCGCGTCCGTGACCAGGGCGATCGCGTCGCCGACCTCGAGGCGCGACACCCAACGGTCGACCGCATGCCGCTCCACGTGGGCGTCGAGACGCTCGATGCGCTTGCCCGCGATGCCGAGGTGCGTGAGGAGCGCGCGGGTGCGGCGCGTGTCCTCGGCGAGGATGACGTCGGCCTCGGCGAGCGCCTTCACGGCGCGCGGCGACATGTCCTCGAGGTTCCCGATCGGCGTCGCGACGATGGTGAGGCGCCCACGCGGGGCACTGGCGTCCATCAGACCCCCAGCTCGACCGCGTCGCCCAGCTCGCTCTTCAGGTACTCGCGGAGCTTGCCCGCGAGCCGAGCCTCGAGCTGCCTGACGCGCTCGCGCGAAACGCCGAAGTCCTCGCCCAGCTTCTGCAAGGTGAGCGGATCCTCGGCGACGAGTCGCTGATCGAAGATGATGAGGTCCTTGCCCGAGAGCGTCGCCCGAAATCGCGCGAGCCGCTCGTTCAACATCGAGCTGAGCTGCTGCTGCGCGACGGCTTCGTCCGCGCCACGGTCACTGCTCGCGAGCATCTCGATCCGCGGGATCGAGCGCCCATCGGAGTCACCGAGCGGTGCGTCGAGCGAAGCCTCGCCCGACGACAGACGTCGGTCCATCTCTTGGACCTCGGAGGTCTTCACGCCGAGACGCTCCGCGATTTCCTCGGCGGTAGGCTCGATGCCCATCGCGCTGAGCTTCGCCTTCTGCTTGTTGAGGTTGAAGAAGAGCTTCCGCTGCGCCTGCGTCGTACCGAGCTTCACGAGGCGCCAGTTGTTGAGGATGAACCGCAGCATGTAGGCGCGGATCCACCAGGCCGAGTACGACGAGAGCTTCACCCCGCGGTAGGGGTCGTAGCGCGTCACGGCCTGCATCAGGCCGATGTTCCCCTCCTGGATGAGGTCCATCATGTTTTTGTAGGCCCGCCGATATTCGTAGGCGAGCTTGATGACGAGCCGCAGGTTCGAGGTGACGAGGCGCCGCGCGATGGCCGGATCACCGGTCTCGACGTAGCGCGTCGTCAGGTCTCGCTCCTCGTCGTGCGTGAGCAGCGGGTAGCGCTGCACCTCGCGCATGTACGCCTGGAACGGATCCCGGCGCGACAGCGCGACGCCTCGATCCACGGGCTCGGGGATCTCGACCGACGCGACCCCGAGGTCATCCTCGGCGACCTCGACTTCCTCTTCCGAGACGAGCTCTCCCTCGAACTGCACCGACTCGGGTCCGGGCTCGCCGTCACCCTCGGGCTCCTCGCCCTCAGCGAGCGTGGTCTCGTGCTCCGCGTCGAGCTCGTCCTCTGCGCCGTCCGCCCCCGAGTCCTCTGCGCCGTCCGCCCCCGAGTCCTCTGCGCCGTCCGCCCCCGAGTCCTCTGCGCCGTCCGCCCCCGATGGAGCGGCGTGACGCTTGGTCGGACCCTTCGGTCTGGTGGCACCGGCGTCCGGTTCACGCTTCGGGGATCGCTTCGACATGACGCTGTTCCGGGTCCGAGCCTTAGTACGGATCGATCCCCGCGCCTACGCTTCTCGAAGCGCCACTTCGGGCGTCATGCTAGAGCGGCGGCGTGGACGATCCGGGGCGGGCCGTGGCGAATGAAATCCCAACCGCGAGCCATTCGCGGCCCTGGTACCTGATCCTCACGATGGTCGTCATGTGGCTCTACGGAATGGTGAGCTCGGCGACCGGGTGCTCGAACGTCGGCTACCTTCGGGGTTCGCACGAGCTTCCCGACGCCCTCGCGCGGCTCGCCGAGGCGGTCAATGACGCGGATGGCAAGGCGCTGCCCGCCACGTCGAGCATCGTCGCGACGGTCCCCGAGTCACCGATGGCCAGTGCTTCGCCAACGACCAATGCTTCGCCGATGGCCAGTGCTTCGCCGATGGCCAGTGCGAGCGAGGCCCGCGCCAACGGGCCGACGATGACGTCCGCCCCCGCCGAGGTTCGCAAGCCGTCCACCGAGGGCGGCCCCACCTCCCTCACCCACCCGATCGTCCGCGCCAGCTTGTTGCGTGAACAGGCGCGCCTCGACGCCCTTGCTGCCGTTCAGAATCGGGCATTTCCGTTTGCCCTCGCGCAGACGATGCTCGGCATGGTGCTCGTCGTCGGCGCGACCGGGGTGCTCTCGAAGCGAGCCGGTGCGCGGAACCTCGCGCTCCAGGCGCTCCTCGCGAACGCGTGCCTCGCGCTGGCAAGCTTCGCGGCCCTCGCCTCGGTGCGCTACGCCATCGCCGACGCCGTCGCCGGCGAGCTCGTCCGCAACCCTCCAGCGGGCATCGAGGCCGCCGCGCCCGAGGTCGCGTTCGAGACCCGAAGAGCCGAGCTGCTCGCAGCCGATCGCCAGTTGCTCGTCTTCCAGCTCGGGCTGTTCACCGCCGCCGCCGCGGCACTGAATCGCCCCCGAACCAGGGCCCTCTTCGCCGCCGTCGACGCTGCCGCGGACGACGAGGACGCCGACGCCGAAGGGCCATGAACCGTCCGCGCGTCGAGCGACTGCCCGAGCACGTCGCCAACCAGATCGCCGCCGGGGAGGTCGTGGCTCGGCCCGCGAGCGTGGTGAAGGAGCTCGTCGAGAACGCGCTCGACGCGGGCGCGAGGACCATCGTGGTGAGCCTCGAAGGGGGAGGCGTCGGGCTCGTCCGCGTGGTCGATGATGGCGTCGGCATGGACCGGACCGATGCCCGCGCCGCCCTCGAGCGTCACGCGACGAGCAAGCTGCGGAGCGCGACCGATCTTCAGACCCTCGCGACGCTGGGCTTCCGCGGCGAGGCACTCCCGAGCATCGCGTCGGTCTCGCGCTTCACGCTCCGCACCCGCACGGCCGAGGACGACGAAGGTACCGAGCTCGTCACCGATGCAAACGGGGCCGCGATGGTGCGCCCCTGCGGCGCGGCCGTCGGCACGGCGATCGAAGTGCGGGACCTGTTCTTCAATGTCCCGGCGCGCCGCAAATTCCTGCGCTCCCTGGCGACGGAGTCAGCGCACGTCGCGGACGCGCTGCGAGACACCGCGCTCGCGCACCCGGACGTCCAGTTCGAGCTGTGGCGGGATGGCCGTCTGCATCGACGGTGGCTCCGCGCCGCATCGCTCGGCGCGCGCGCAAAGGAACTCTTCGGCGAGGACGTGTCGCTCGTCGTCGAGGAGCAGCGGGGACCGCTCCACCTCGAGGCACACCTGTCGTCGCCGGCGCGCGTCCGCAGCGGAGCCACGGGCCTCACGCTGCTCGTCAACCGCCGGCCGATCCAGGATCGTGCGGTCGCCCGCGCGGTCGCGACGGCCTACGGCGAACGCATCGAACGAGGGAAATACCCGCTGGGCGTCGTGTCGCTCACGCTCCCGACCGACGCGTGCGACGTCAACGTTCACCCGCAGAAAGCCGAGGTTCGGTTCGCCGAGCCGCGCGCCGTCTGCGACGCAGTCTTTGGCGCCGTGCAGCGCGCGGTCGAGCAGCGCGAGCCCACCGTGCAGCGCGAGCCTGCGACCGACGCTCGCACGCTCTCGCGGCCCCGCTGGACCACGAGCGACCGCGCTTCGGCGAGCCAGGATGAGGGCGGCTGGAGCTGGGTGCACGCTCGCGCCAACACGAGGGAGGCGGTCGCGACGGAGCCCGCGCCAGCGATCGTGGCGGAGGTCGATTCGCCCCGCCATCGCGCGGAGGACCTCGCGCCACCGTGGGTCCCCCAAACGGGGCCGAACCATCCGCTGGGCGAGCCGCCCCGACGCTCATCTCTTGACATTCGTCACATCACCAACCTGGAGCGCGCCCTCCTCGCGTGCGACCGCCGAGGCGTTTACTTCGTCGAGCGGCGCGGCGCCTGCGCGCGAATCCTCAGCATTCGCGCAAGGAGCGAGTTCGCGGCCGGTCGCCTCGCCTCGCAGCCCGTGATCTTCCCGATTCGACTCGATGTCCAGGAAGCCACGGCGACGGCGGTGGAGGCAGCTCAGCCAGCGCTCGAGCGGCTCGGCATCGAGCTGCGCACCGCCGGCCCGCGCAGCATCGCGCTCCACTCGGTGCCACGCGTCTTCGCAGACTCGCCCGCAGGTGCGTTGGCTGAGCTCGTGCTCGAGACGCTCTCCTCCCTCGCGACGCCGGCGGGGGCCCTCACCTTCCTCGAGCGCGCGAGCAAGCTCGCCGCCCGCGCTCGCCCTGGCAGCGAACAGGATCTGCTCGAGGATTGGCGTCGGAGCATCGGCAACGATGAGGACCTTCGCGATCTTCCGGAGGTCCTCCACTTCGTGGCGGCATCGGTCTACCGGAGCGACGACGGGGCGCGATGACCACGCTCCGCGACGTCGCGCCCCCCGAGGCGGACGAGCTGCTCGTCGTGGTCGGGCCCACCGCGAGCGGCAAAACCGACCTCGCGATCGAGCTCGCGGAGCGGCTGGGAGCTGAGATCGTCGGCGCCGATAGCGTGCAGATCTACCGGCACTTCGATCTCGGGTCGGGCAAGCCCACCCTCGCCGAGCGCGCCCGCGTCCCCCACCACGTCGTGGACGCCATCGATCCGCTCGAACATCTCGACGCGGCCGGCTTCGTCGGTCGCGCAGACGCCGCGGTCCGCGACATCCGCGCGCGTGGCCGGGCGGTGGTCGTGTGTGGCGGGACGTTCCTCTGGGTGAAGGCGTTGCTCTCGGGGCTGGCCGCGCTGCCGCCGGCGGATGCGGCGATCCGCGCTCGGCACCAGCGATTCGTCGACGCAGAGGGAAGAGCGGCGTTGCACGCCCAGCTCGAGCGGGTCGATCCGGAGAGCGCTGCTCGCCTCGCGAAGAACGACATGGTCCGGGTCAGCCGCGCGCTCGAGGTGTTCGAGCTGAGCGGAAGAACGCAGTCCGCATGGCACGCGGAGCATGGGTTCCGCGAGCGGCGATACCGCGCACGACTCCTCGGCGTTCACCGGCAGCGGGAGGAGCTCGACCGGCGCATCGCCGCACGGACGGCACGCTGGCTCGAGGCGGGCTTCGTCGACGAAGTGCGGACGCTGCGCGAGGCGGGCTACGGCGGCGCGCGCGCGATGGGGTCCGTCGGCTACCGGCAGGTCGGTGAGCACCTCGACGGCAAGCTCGATGGGGTGTCGCTCTGCGAGGCTGTCGTGCGGGCGACGCGGACCTTCGTTCGCCGGCAACGCACGTGGCTCCGCGACGAACCGGTCGAATGGCTCGAGCCGACGTGACCCTCGCCCCCGGCGCGGAGCGTGACCCAGGTTCAGGAGCGAAGCTCGAGCCCGAGCGCGAGGTCGAGGACGTCACCGAAGCGGTCCGGGAAGGCCGGGCTCGGCTTGCCAACGTAGCCGACGAGATCGTACGCGTCCTCGAGCGAGGGCTGCGTGTCCTGGCGCATGAGCGCGCTCGCCTCCACCTCGCGTGCGATCACCCGCGAGGCCGCCGCCGGCGGGACGTTGAGCGGTACGAAGCCCATGAGCTCGGGGGTCTCTTGACGAAAACGCGGGTCGTCGTCGAAGGCGTCAAACTCGGCCTCCGAATCACGAGCAGGCTCGTCGAGCTGGGCACCCAGCTGCAGCGGCGCTGGGATCAACGTCGAGCGCTCCGACGAGGGCGGCGAGACCGTGGGGAGTTCCCGCTCGTCATCGAAGAGCGGCGCGGCCTGAGGCTCACCCGGACGCGTGGATGCGAAAGGCTCGACCTCGCCGCTGATCAATAGCTGCGTCCCGTGGGGACCCATGTCCTCCTCCGAAATGATGTCGATCAAGTCGGAAGGAATCGACGACGGCGACGGGATCGCCAGGTGACCGTCGAGCCAATCGGGCGATAGGACAGGCGCCTCGAACGATCCATCATCGAGGGAGACGGGCGTCCGCTCCGAACTCGGCTTGACGTCCTCGAACGACGGGGCCGCAACCTCCACCGCGAGCGGCACGTCCTCGAACGACGGCAGCGCGACCTCCACCGCCTCCGCGGCCCGAATCTCCACCGCGAGCGGCACATCCTCGAAGGCGATCGGCGTCCGCTCCGAGCTCGGCTCCACCTCCGCGGCCCGAACCTCCACCGCGAACGGCACGTCCTCGAAGGCGATCGGTGTCCGCTCCGAGCTCGGCTCCACCTCCCGGGGCACAGAGGTGACGACCGCTGCCCGCGGGATGATCTCGGGCACGAGCACGGACGCCCCGGGGAGCGCATGCGCGGCGAGGGAAACCGGCGTGGGCTCCTCGTCGCCCTCGGCGTCACCCTCAGCGGACACGGGGTGGGCCGCACTCGCCGCGAGCGAGGCCGCGTCCGCCGCGAGTTCCTCCGAGCGTCGCGACCCGAGCGCATCGTCGAAACGCTCACCTGCGGGCTTGTCGCCTGCGCGAAGCGTCGCGACCTCCCTGGGCTCGGCTGCATCGAGCACGCTGTCACGCGGTGGGACGGCTTCCCCTTCGGCAGCCCCGAATTTTCCGTCTCGGCGGTTCTTACGAACCCGAACGAGGAGTTCCTCGAGCAGCTCGATCCGCTCGAGGTCGTTCACGACGCTCCCCCATTGAGGTCACCGACGATCGCGTGCCATCCGGTTCCACGCTCGAGCTCGCGCAGAACGCCATCGAGCGCGCCATCTCCCAGGACGAGGAAACGCGTGCGAGTCCCCTCGCGTGCGACCGGCACGATCGTCGCCGAAGCGCCCGTCGCGACGCGAACCGCAGCGGACAACACCCCGCAGAGCATCACGTCGCCAATCGCCTCGTGCGCGATCGGCGAGTGATCGACCACGAACGCGAGCGCCTTGCCCCAGCGCTCCGCAGTGAGCACCCCGAGACCAGACAGCGCGACCTCTCCGGCGAGGTGCTCGACCACGAGGGCGAACGGCCCGCCACGGACCCCATCGCCTCCCGCCGACTCGAAGCGCTCGCGGAGTCGCGCGCCAATCGCCTCCCCGAGTGCGTGCCCGAGCGCCACCGTCAGTTCCTCGCCCGCCTTCGCGCACAGGGTGACGAGCGCCTCCGCCGGCACCATGACCCGCGGGGCCGAGATCCCGACGCGCAGCTGACCGGCGTCCCGGTCCATCAGGATCGCACCGCGGGGATCGAAGGTTGTCGGTCGAGCTTCGCTCATCACGCCCGTTTTACACCGAAACGAACGCCGGTCGGGCCCGCATTTCGCTCGCGCCTGGGCTATGCTCCGACGGCCTTGTCGTCCGGGAGTCGTCTGTCGCTTCTCGTCATCTCGTGCGCGGCGTGGCTCGCCCCTCCCGACGCGCGGGCCGGTGCGCCGGACCCAGGTCAGCCAGGTTCGAGCGCCTCGAGCCGCCCCGCGTCGCGGCTCGTCGGGTGCTCCGTCATCGAGCCCGTCTGCGTCCATGAGGCCATCGGTGCTCCACGGCTCCCCGGCGCGGCGGCACTCACCCTTGCGGCGGGCGAGCGTGCCCTCGCGTTCCTGCGACGCCAGGGCATGCCGGGCCCACGACCCGATGGCGCGCTCGGCACCGGCCCCGAGCTGGACCTCTACTTGACCTCCCTCAATCCATTGCCGCAAGCGCACGCCGACCCCGCCGACCTCGTCGGTGTTCATGAGTCGGCGAGCGCGTACGGCGTGCTCGACGCTCGTCGCGGCGGCTGCGCACTCGAGTCGGATGTCGCACGGGTCGTCGCGCAAACTGCGCTGCTTGGCCTCGCACCGAGCGCCCACGCCTCGACCCTCGCGGTAGGCTCGAGCCAGATCGCGTCGCTCGCCGCGCCCTGCCCGTTCGTTGAATCGACAGCCGTCGACGCGTTCCAACGCCACCCGGAACGAGCGCTCACGCACGCGAATTTGGCCGCATTCGCAGGGGAATTCCTATGGGCTGATTTTCTCGATACCCGGTACGGTAAGCATGACCTCGGGCGGCTCTGGCCCGAGCTCGTGGCGCTGACCGGTCAGCGGCGTTCTCCGACCGATCTTGCGTCGGCGATCGAGCCCGACATGTTCGACGTGCTCCGGCGGCTCCTCGTCGGCCTCGGCACGAGCCTCGATGATGCACAGCTCGAGTTCGCGATCGCCCGCGCGTTCGTCGGGACCCGGAGCGACGGCGCTCACCTCGTCGACGTCGAGCGCCACGGTGACCTCGGCCGCGTTCGCTTCGATTGGACGGCCGCCTGGAGCAGCCTCCCGCGACGCCTGCGGACGAGCGTGCTCGAGGCGACCGGAGCGAGCTACCTGTGGCTCGACACGCGCGGAGCTGGACCGAAAGGGCGCCTCGAAGTCGCGGTGGAGTGCGAGGTCACCCATGCGTTTCGCTGGGCGCTCGTCACCATCGACGCCGAGGGCAAGGAGCTCGGCCGGCACGTCGGTGGTCGCTTTGGAGAGCACGAGATTCGCCTGTCGCTCGCCTCACTCGAGAACGTCGACGCGGTGCTCCTCGTCGGCGCGACCGGCGGACACGACGACCGCGAGCACCCCTTTGATCCCGAGGAGGGACCGCCTGCCGAGGCGGTCTGCGAGGTCAGCCTCTTTCCGGGATGAAGGCGGGGCGCACGCGCGTCACGCGGAGCGAGGTCGCGCCTCACTCCCAGGGGCGTCGTCGCGCGGCGATGCAGAGCTCCCGGCGGATCGCGTCGGCTGGGAACTCACCGTCGGGCAGCTCCTCGCATGCCACGCGCGGCTCGAAAGGATCGCCAGCAATCGCGAGGAACCGCGCACCAGGAAGTGGCTCGGCGGGCTTGAAGCGGTCGTGCAGTGACCACCAGCGGGGCGTCGCCGCCCGGATGTCCTTCGGCGACGCGACCAGCAAAGGGGCGACGTCTTGCTTGCCATCGCCCAGCAGCGCATCGACGTGAAGACAGCGCAAGGAGGCGTCGGTGGGCACGAGCTCGCTGGCCTTGCCGACCACGAGTCGTGCGGCCTTCGCGTGACCGCGACCGAGCAGTAACTCGGTGATGCGTTTGCGCCGCGCCACCTCGCGAAAGCTCGCGACGCGCCCCTTTGGCAGCTCGTGTCCGCCCTGCATTTCTTCGGGGACGACGAGCGGTCGCGACTCGAGCCACGCCCGCCAGCGACGGTCCCAGTCGTCGAGGCTCGTCCCCGTGACCGCGAGGATCGCATCGTCGGGCTTGGCGCCCGGCGGCGCGTCTCGCATCGAGCGAAGAAGCTTCGGGAGCGCGTCAGGCCCAGCCTCCCCCACCCAATAGGCGACGAAGCTCGACACCTCGGCGAACGCGACCATCGCCTGCTCCGCGCTCGGTAGCATGGCGATGGAGGGGCCAAGCCCGGTGAGCGGTAGCCCGAGGCCGCGAGCGATGCCCGCCCGTGCGACGTCGTCGGACGACGGCAACCCATCGAAGGGGTGGCGAGCCCGCCAGCGGATCTCCTCGCGCTTCGCGACGCCTTCCTGGAGCCACAGCGGTGCCCGATCGCGGGTGGCTTGAGAGAGCACGAGGTGCGTCATCTCGTGCGCGAGTGTGTCGAGCCAGCCGTACCCGTGTGGTGCCGCGCGAGGCGACAGGATCAGCACCCGACCCCACTTGGCGACGGCGACGGTCCCGGTGGTCTTCGCTGCCTTTTCGGGCAGCCCCGACAGCGCCGCGAGGCTCAGCTGGTCGCGCACCATGTCGATGAAGATCGGGTCGGGTAGCCGCGAGCCGAGCTCACGGGCGAGCACCTCACGGATCTCGAGCGCCGCGTCGGCAACAATGGGAAAGAGCGCGACGTCCGACGAATCCTGGAAGCGCACGACGACCCCGCGAGGATCCGTCCGGATCAGGGTCGCCGCGGTGGCTCGCGCGCAGCCCTCCGCGATCGGCTGAAGCTCGGCGGCTTCGTCGTGCTCCTTCAAGTCCGTCCGGTCGAGCAACGAGACCGCGCCGTCACAGTCACCCCGATAGAGCGCGAGGCGCGCACGTTCGACCACGGCATCGGGCCCATCGCCTGCGCCCTTCAAGATCGACGCGGCGCGCTCGAACTCGAGATCGAGCACGGCCACCCGCGCGAGGAGGTGAACCGGCAGGAACTCCTGCGCCAAAGATTGACTTCCATCAATCCACTGGCTCACCATCGCCAGCAAGACGAGCCGCGTCACCAGCGCCGCGAATCGACGGAGCCTCATCGCAGCAGGCCCTCCGTGTAGCGGCGCACCGCGTCCCGGTAGCTGCCCGGAGTGCGCTTGCCGAGGCCCTCGGTGACTCGACGCCGAAAGCGCTCCGCGGACTCGTCCTTGTGCTGCCCAGGGACATCGGCGTCCTGCGCCATCGTCGGCCCGTCCTTGGCTTCGTTGCCGCGCTCGCCGTCCTGCTCCTTCTCGGGCTGGGCCATCTCGAGCAGTCGCTGCGCCTGCCGCTGCGCCTCGAGACCCTTGCCGCCCCGGCGTGCCTTCAACTCGCCCGCAGCCTCATCCATGCGCTTGGCGGCCTCGTCGAGCTTCTCGAGCATCTGCTGAGGAAGGGGCGCCTCGCTGGCCTCGCTGCGCTCGCGGATCTGGCGCGCTCGGTCGGCGAGCGCCTTCTCTCGCTGCGCGGCCTTCTCGAGCACCGAACGGGCCGCCTCCGAGGAGCGCTTCCGCTGCTCGGCGAGCTGCTGATCCGCGTCCTTGACGAGCCCCCGCAGGCGCGCGGAAGACCGCTGTGCCAGCGCCCCCATCTCTTGCTCGCTCGAGCCGCGCGGAGCTTCCGTCGAACGCTTGCCGGCGCGGTCGAGCGCCTCGAGCGCACGCCGCCCTTGCTCAGAAGCCTCGCCCAGCTCGCCGCGCTCAAGTGCCGACGCCATCCCCTCGGCCTGCGACCGAGCCTGCGCCGCCTCCGAGCGCGCGGAGGACGGCTCGGCCCCCTGCTCGGGCAGCTGCTTCGTCGCGTCGCGGACCTGCTCCGCGAGCTTGCGCAGCTCGTCCTTCAACGACTGGCGGTCGTCTTCGGAGCTCGCATCGTCGAGGGCCTTCTCGACGCCGGCCATCTCCGACGCGTGTTCGCGACGCAGCTCCTCGAGCGCCTGCTCGAGCCCGGCAGCGTCGGCAGCCGCCTCGGAGGCTGGCCCCTCGTCGTTCCCAGAGCCGCCGGCTTCGGTACCGCCCATCGAGCTGCCGCCCGAGGAGCGGAACGACGGGTCGGGCTGTCGGAGGCGCGCGGCAAGGTCTTCGGCGGCGAGCCGGGCGTGGTGGCGATCGGCGTCCTTCATCGCGCGGGCGATGCGACCAAGCCCGTTCTCGACGATCTCACCGAGGTCGAGCCCGAGGCCTCCGAGCGCGACGAGGTGCCTCGATCCACCCTCGAGGACGCCCGTCGCGGCGGCGAGGCGGCGGTCGGCCCGCCCGCGTTCGGAGGGCTCGCGGCCGAGCTTGATCGCGGTCGCGGCCTCCTGCGCAACGTCCGCGAGCTTTCGCGCCGACTTTGCGGCGTCGCGCGTCGCGAGGGCGTCGATCACCGAGTCGAGGCCGAGCAACGTCGACTCGGTCGACTCGCGGAGCGCGTCGAGCGTCGCCTTTTTCGGGGATTTTTCCGCAGCTTTGAGCGAGACCTCGAGACGCTCGAGCTGACCACGCGCGGCCGCGGTCACGCGCCCAGGGATCCGCAGACCACCGAAGTCCTTGCGCAGCGCGGCTTCGATGCGCGACAGAACCTCGCCCTGCGCCGTCCGCTGCTTCGCGAGCCACGCGCGATCGCGAGGCCCCTCGAACGCGACCCGCTCCGCGAGCAAATCGGTCAGCGCATCGCGAGCTGCGACGAGCGCCGCATGCCGCAAGGCCTCGAGCTCACCGACCTGGGGAGGGACGATCACGAGCGAGGGGCTGCGTCCCCACTTCGGGCCGCGGAACGGGTCGGCGTCCCGCGCCTCGACCGTCACCTCGATCGGGAC
>Ga0194129_10001900_pt1 | contig 32732 bp, 32 predicted proteins | sample TA2KigCa35mmetaG_FD_150862 | JGI IMG/M metagenome (GOLD analysis project Ga0194129, IMG submission 150862) | Freshwater microbial communities from Lake Tanganyika, Tanzania - TA2015038 Kigoma Deep Cast 35m | ecosystem: Environmental > Aquatic > Freshwater > Lake | place: Tanzania: Lake...
TCATCATCCTCGTCATCATCCTCTTCATCATCATCGTCATCGTCATCATCCTCGTCATCGTCGTCATCGTCGTCATCGTCTTCTTCATCATCAGAAACATTTATTTTTTTTTCCGTAGTCAATTTTTTAACTAGTTTATCATTATTTGTTGTACTACAAATATAATCATCACACTCTTCATAGCTACATATTCCATCATTAGTTCCTGATTTATTTATTAAACATAGTCGACTCATTTGAGTATTATAATTTACTATAAAATTTTGTAATATTTTACCATGTTCTATTATACTTCTTTCCAATAAATTAAGTCGCCGATAGCAATACAACATTATAGAACCACCTATTAATAACACTAATCCTAATGTTAATAAAAACCCAGAATCTATAAATTTAAACAAATGTAACATTTATATTATACTTAAATTATATTATTTTAAGTATTGTTTAACGAATTAATATTAATTCATTATTAATTCATTCCGTTTATTATATTTTCTGGAAATGCTAAGTCTTTAAGAACTTTTTGTGCGCCTTTTACTTTTGATACTCCTTTTTTTATTTTATATGTATATACAAAATCATTGTCCTTTTTCAATACATTCATACAATAACAGTTATTTTGCTTATTTAATTTCTTACATAATTTTGTATAATGTGTTGTCAAAATATAATCTAAATTGCTAAACTTATTTAAATAAGTTAAATAACTTAATGAAGAAGTTAAAGCTTCTTCAGGATTAGTTCCACTATAAAGTTCGTCAAATACGCAAAAATGATTTTGTTCTTTGTTACTTTCAACATTATCTAATATATTTTTACATTGTCTGGCTTCTGCTTGATATAAACTATCACGACCACCTGTATCTGGAATATTTATATAACAGTGTATATAGTCATATAGTTTGACTTGTGCTTTATCAAAAAATCCACACCCAATTTGTTGACATAATATAATATTAAATAAACTAGATTTTAAGATGGTTGTTTTGCCTGAAGCATTTGGGCCTGTAAGTATTAAATTTTTATCTAAACAATACGAATTTTTTACTATTAGTGGCTTATCCAATGTATTCGTTTCTCTTGTATTTGAATGTTGAATAACATTTAAATTAGCATAATATGCATTAGTAAATTTTGTAGGACTAGTATTAGAACTATTATAAGAACAATAATTTAATATATTTTTACTTATAAATTCTTGCAACTTTTCAATATTTTTAATATATCCATTAAAACCAAATGAAAAATGCAAGCTTGTAATAAATATCTTATCTTTATTTAAAGAATAAAAACATTTCATCAATTGTCCTAATTCGGTAAGTTTAAAAATACTCAATTTATATGGCTCTAGCTTAGTCAATTCATTATAATAACTAGCAAAAATTGTGCTATTTTTTGTTAGTTCTTCATTAAACAACTTATAACTATTTAAATGCTTTGAATAATTCAAAAAATTAGCATATTTATTTAATGCATTACTTATATAGTCTTTTAGATCTAACAATGTATTATTTATATATTTAATATTTTTAAAATATTTGATACAGCTTGTAAAATTTAAATACAATTGAAAAATATAAAACCCAAAACTAAATAATAAATAAAGTTTATTGCTAACTGTTGTTTCGCTAAATGAACTAAACAACTGCCCTATAATATGGTTCGCAAATACTTTCTTTAAATGCTCAAAATATAAATCAAAAGTTATATCATAACCCTGTATTTTAATTATAAAAAATGGTAATAATAAAAATATAATTGGAATTAATAGCGAAAATACTGGACTTGAGAGATTATATATGCTTAAACATTGCATTAATATAGTGTTATTGTTATATTTATCTAATAGTGGAATATCAATATATTGATAGTTATTAACAAATCCATTGTCATATATAATTTTGTTACAATTAGTATATAATTGTTCTTCTTTTGTTATGTTATTATCATCGGCAAAATTCACTTTTTTAATAGATTTGTAATTTTTCAATAGCTCTTGGCTTTCTAGCAAAAACTCTTTATCAATTGTATAATAATTAGACCATCTATTTAAAATATTCTTTTCAAAAATATTTGTAGGGTCAAACACATGATAATATAAATTGTAAACACATGAATTATTTTCTGACTCATCTTCTTTTGTTACTTTTAATTCTAAATCACTTATTATATTATTATTCAGTAGTTTTAGTTTTGTTTGTTCTAAATATTCTATTGGTAACTTAAAGCAATCATTATAATCGTTGGTGCTATTCTTTTCTGGGTCATCGTAAAAACTTAATATCGTTGATAATATATTCATTGTGTTTATTAATAATTAAGCAATACTTTATATATATTAATAAAACGAAAATAATTAAAAGAATAAAACTATTATTAATAATACTATGATTAGTTACACTAGTTCATTTATTAGTGAGTATTATTTATCATTAGAAAATAAAACTTTAGACGTTCAATTATTAGAATGCCTAAATTCAATATTAGAAACAATAAATAATGATATTTCATTAAATAATATTGATAATGATAACGATTTTAGATTCAAAAAAACAAAGTTAAAAGGTAAAACCAGTGATAATTATTATCAACATTCTTATAATAACAATAACAATAACAATAACAATAACAATAACAATAACAATAACAATAACAATAACAATAATACTAGTCGCTCTAATAGTATTAAAAAGAAAGAAGAAACTAGAACCAAAATTGAGGTAGTTAAAAGCTCAATTAAAAGTATATTAAATAAGCTAACCCCATCTAATTATGCTAAATTAGAACATGAGCTAATAACATTGTATATGGAATTATTAACAAATTGTATAGAAAGTAATAATAATGAAGACATTAATTATATTGATAATTATATTATAACATACATATGTTATAATAATGTAAGTTATAGCGCCATTTATAGCGACATATTATTTTCAATATTTAATGTATACTATAATAAAAATTACAAATTAGAAACATTGACACATTATAATTTATTACAAAAATATTATAATGAGTTTTTAGATTTTAATACTATAATTAAATACAATAATAGTACTATATGTGATGAGTTTGTTATAAATAAAAACAATGATAAATATAAGTGTTTTATTATTTTTATAATAAATTTGTATAAGCATATAAACATTAGTTTATATGACCCATTAAATATAGAGAATGGGAAGCAAGAATTTTATAGCAACTTTTTCATAAATCACGATTCTATGAAGTCAACACTTTCACACTTTACCGAATTTTTTATAAAAAATTTAGAATTAGAAAATAATAAAATATATTGTGAAACAATACAAGAATTTTTACTAATATTTTGTAGCGAGTTGTTTAAAATTAGCAAAGTTATTAAACTAGCAGACCACCCTACAAATATATTATGTAATCTAGTTGATTCATTTAAATTGTTATTATTAAACAATACTAGCTATCCTAGTTTTACAACTAAAATTAAATTTAAATTAATGAATATATGCGACAAATATGATGAACTTGTAAAAACCTAGTTATTTTATAGATTATAAAATAGTTTTTTAAATAGTTTATTTTATAATAGTTTAAACATTTCATATAAAATAATTTATATTATATAATGGTAGTCTCCAAAATTAATAATACAATTAAATACGAAGAGACTAAAGCTATAGCAACCAATGATATTGATGTAGAATCAAGTATATATTCGGCAAAAATATATGATAAAACTATACAATTTGTATTAGGACTAGCACAATTTGAGCATAAAAGTAAAAATATTGTATATTTTAATATTTATTTAGCAAATAATGGATTTGTAATAGCTAAAATTGGAATATATGAAACATATAATAATATTTATTCTACATTATTAGATGAAGATGGTGATATTGACTTATCTAAAATGCCTGAACCACTATTATTTTCATTTGCCAAATCTTTAATTGGCTCATTACCTAGTGATACTAGTGTATTGTCTGAAGACGAAGATGAAGACGAAGACGAAGACGAAGACGAAGAAAGCCAAAGCAGTGAGGATTCTCCTATTGATGATAAAGGCAAGACAGGTGCTGTATTATCAAAAAAACCAACTTTTGATATAATGGCTTTGGCAAGCCAAACAAAAGAAGAAAGCGACTATGAAATCAGTAAATATGTTGAAGACCCAACCCATAACTGGGTAAATAAATATTTGAAAAGTGTAAAATATTCAATAAAAGGAAATGAGGGTGGTGGTGATTGCTTTTTTGCCTCATTGCGTGATGGATTAAGAAGTGTTAAGATTGAAACATCAGTAAAAGCTATTCGTGAAAAATTGGCAAATGAAGTTGATGAAACAGTATATAATACTTATTCTGAATTTTTCAAATTGTTTTATGGTGGTATGAAAACTTCACAAACCATGCTTAAAGAATTTAAGAGCAAACATAATACAATAAAGAAACTAATTGGTGGAACAGTTGATGGACAAACTAAGAAAAACTTGATTGCTGACGCTAAGACAAATTTTAGTAAATATAGTGCTACAAATCAAGAGTCTGATGAATTTCAAGAACTAGTGGAAGAATTTGCCTTTATGCAAGATGTGAATGATGTTAACGACCTTAAAAAAGTAATTTCAACTGTTGGTGGAAAATATTGGGCGGATAATTGGGCAGTTGTTACTTTAGAAAGGCTATATAATGTAAAGTTTGTAATATTATCACAAACTCATTTTTTGGAAGGTGAAAAAGAATTGGTGTTACAGTGTAGCGAAGCAGATAAACAAATAATGGCAAAAGGATTATTTGAACCTTCATATTATATTATGCTTGATTATTTAATAAGTAAACACAGCAGTCATTATACACTAATTACATATGATAAAAATATAGAGCGCGGCGCTTTTACTTTTAATGAACTACCTTATAGAATAAAGGAGCTAATTTTAGAAAAATGTATGGAAAAAATGGCTGGATTATATACATTAATACCTGATTTTATTCAATTTGCTAATAAAAACGGAATAACAACATCTAGTGTTAACGTTAAATCTGATTCTTTAGTTGGAACCAGCCCTAATACAAAATATTATAATAAGTCAATAATTATTCAAATATATAATAAGTCTAGACACGTAAAAATAGGTCAAGGAAGCGGGGAAAGTATTAATCCCGAATTAAAAACTGCCAAAAACATATTGGAGCTTAATAACAATAAAGAATATGTTGATTGGCGTAAAAAGTTAGACTCTCAATATTTAGTTCCTAATTTAGTAATTGATGGAAAGAACTGGTCTAGCGTTATGCATTATATGTTGGCAGCTAGGTTTAAACCGAGTGTCGAGTTATATAATAAATTTACTAAAGATGGTCAAGTTGGTTCAAATATTGATGATGCCTATAAATTATATAATTCTAATATTTCAAAAAAATCACTTGGTTCTCTAGTAATAGATGAAGAAGAATTTGCTAAAATGAAATATGGATTGTTAGAAAAGGCGCAATATGCTAAATTTACACAAAATGAAAGTTTGGCAAAAATATTGTTATTAACAGGACAAGCATTAATCAATGTTTATAAACCAGGAAAGGGGGGTGGTATATATCAAGATAATGAATTAATGAAAGTGCGAAGTTTATTAGCAAATCCAAATCCAAAACAAAAACAATAATGTTTTTTAATAATTATTATAATTGAATAAAATAATTTAATACTAACTTAGTATTAAATTATATTATATTATATGACTTATACTTTGTTAATTGTTGAGTCTCCCGCAAAATGTGGCAGCATAGAATCCTTTTTAGGACAAGGCTATAAAGTAATTGGTTCGTGCGGACATATTACACATCTCTCAAGTTTAGAACAAATAAACATTGGCGCTAATTACAAACCTAACTTTAAATTAATTGAAAGCAAGCAACCACAAATTGCCAAAATCAAGAAAGCAATAAGTGGGTCTCAAGAAGTTATTTTAGCAACTGATGATGACCGCGAAGGCGAAGCTATTGCATGGCATATAACACAAGTTTTTAACTTAGATGTGGCAAAAACCAAGCGCATAATATTTCATGAAATTACTGAAAATGCAATCAAAGTTGCTCTGGCAAATCCCAGAACAATAAATATGAATATTGTTTATGCGCAACAAGGTCGCCAAATTTTAGATTTACTTGTTGGATTTACTATTACTCCATTGTTATGGAAATCTATAGCGGCAAATAGTAAAAATTCGCTAAGTGCTGGGCGTTGTCAAACTCCCACATTGCGTCTAGTGTATGATAATTATAAAGCAATTAAAGAGTCACATGGAACACTTAGCTTTAATAGTGTTGGCTATTTTACTGACAAAAATATTGAATTTGTATTAAACAAAAACCATAATAGTCATGATTCAATAAATGAGTTTTTAGAATTAAGTACAATACACGACCATATATTAAGTAAGGCAAGTGAGAAAACGCTTATACAAACTCCACCCACTCCTTTTAGCACATCAACACTTCAGCAAGCAGCAAGTAATAGCTTACATATTTCACCTAAAGAAACTATGAGCTATGCGCAAAAATTATATGAAGATGGACTTATTACATATATGAGAACACCAAGTAAAGCTTATTGTCAAGATTTTATAGAACAATGTAAAGCGTTTATTAGTGTAAAATATGGTGCTTATTATGTTGCTAATTATGACGACTTAAAAGCGCTAACTTGTTCCACAACAACGTCTTCAACAATAGAAGAGGCACACGAGGCAATTCGCCCTACAAATATAGCACTTGAAACACTTGACAGTGCACATTATAGCGCAAAACACATTAAGTTATATAAACTAATATATACTAATAGTTTGGAAAGTGTAATGTCTAACGCTTGCTATAATCAACTTAATGTGTCTATTAGTGCGCCGCACGATTCATATTATAAATATAGTGCTTTAGAAAATACTTTTTTAGGTTGGAAAATTGTTAACAATAATAAGAATGAAGAAAAACATTATCATTATTTGAAAAACATTAAAGAAGGTATTATAGACTATAAAAAGATTATTTGTAAAGAAACATTAAAAGACTTAAAATCACATTATAGTGAAGCACAACTAGTTCAATTGTTAGAACAAAAAGGGATTGGGCGACCATCAACATTTTCATCGTTATTAGAGAAAATACAAGAACGTAATTATGTTAAAAAAGAGCACGTTCAAGGAAAAAAAATAAATAGTACTGATTATACTTTGATTGAAGACATTATTACTAAAGAAACAAGCGCAAAAGAATTTGGTAATGAAAAAAATAAATTAGTCATTACACAGCTTGGAATAATTAGCATTGAATTTTTAATAACACATTTTAATAAGCTATTTGACTATGAATATACAAAATTGATGGAAGACGACCTTGATAAAATTGCTTTAGGGGCTAAAGCATATTATGAGTTAACTAGTGAATGTACTAGTTTGATGAATACATTAATTGAAACAAGCAATTTAAATAATAATGACTTGACAAAGACTAGTGAAACTATTAACAAACTACAAATTGCACTAGATGACAAACACACATATATAATAGGGAAAAATGGGCCAACGCTTAAATATACAAAAGAAGATGGAACATTGGGATTTTATGGAGTAAAAAAAAATATTGACATTGACTTATTAAAAGCGGGTCATTACACTTTAGAAGACGTGTTAGAGACCACACAAGAGTCAATAAAAAATTTGGGGCTTTATAAAGAACAGCCTGTTTATTTAAAATACGGCTCTTATGGTTATTATTTAGAATGCGGAGAGTTGCGAAAATCTCTCGCTAGTGTTAAAATAAATGTTCCTTTTAAAGAGTTAACGCTTGAAGATGCTATTACTATATTGGAAACATGTGACCCAGCTTCAAATAGTTTGGTGCGCCATATTTCAAATAGCTTGTCAATTAGAAAAGGAAAATATGGTGACTACATATTTTATAAAAGTGAAAATATGAAAAAACCGCAATTTTTAAAATTACAAGGCTTTAATATTAATAGTGATACTAATTATATGAATTGTAGTCTTGATACATTAAAATTATGGATTAAAGAAAAATATGGTATTTAATTACATTAAATACCTAAGTATATTATATATATGATTGATTTATAAATGAAAAAAATAATATTATGGCAAATAAAAATAGTACAAATAATAGTTTGTTTTTTTTATAAAGAGCTAAAAACCTAGATTTCATATATTAACTATAAACTAACACTATATTTTATAGTTTTTTATATTATATTATAATATAATAATAATGTTAAAAAAACTTGCGCTTATTGCTTCGTTATTACTAATATTAGACTTAACATATTTATTTGTGTTTAAAGATTTTATGCTGCCTATATTAAAAAATATACAAAAAACAGATGTTAAGATTAGATTTGTTTCTGCCTTAGCATGTTATATATTATTAGTTAGTGGATTATATTATTTTATAATAAGAAAAAATGCACCTGTTAAAGATGCCTTTTTATTAGGTGTGCTAATAAACGGAGTTTATGAAACAACAAATTATGCTTTTTTTAATGAGTGGTCGCCACTTTTAGTGTTAATAGACACATTATGGGGTGGTATTTTACTTAGCACAACCACATTTTTATATTATAAAATAACTAACTAATTTAATTAGCGCGTTGAAAACGTACTTGATTCCAATAATCAAACGCATTACTATAAAGAGCAGCATAGCTAAGTCTGGCAGTTTCCCGATTATGTGCTTCATTGTTTTCATTAATAATAGCATTAGCGTCAACACTTATGATATTAGGGTTAGCATTTATAACATTTGGGTCAACATCATAATTATTAAGAGCATTAGCATTTATAACATTACTATCATCATTTATAGGATAAGGTTCGTTACTTATAAGAATACCACTACTATCATAAACTCTTCCATAATGACGTGCTAACATTCTATTAATTTGGACTTCATTGTTAGGTTGAAGAATAGCTTGATTAATAGTTTCATAATTAGGGCTAGCTGTTTGTGTTCCTGTATTGTGTATATTATATAAGCGTTGTAGTCCATTTACTAACCTTAAATATGTATGTTCATCAATGTGTGAAGAAATAGTATCTAAATCATCAATCATAGTATGCATAGTTGATAAAAATTCTTGACTTTGTGGTGCGTTAATACTATGACCTGTCATAGATTTAGTATAAATATTAATGTTTTCATAAAAAAATTAGTTATCAATTTTTTTAAGCATTTTTTATAAGATATATTTAGTAAAATATATATTAGTTTTAAGAAGTAATATATATGCGTTTGTTTAACTACTTCTCTCAAACTAAATTGTTTATTAGTCTTTTATTACAAAGAAATTATAATTCTGTTACTCGTGTAATGCCTTCAAAATATTATTCTATAAAAACTATAAAACAATATTATTATAACAACAATATATATTATGACTTATATAATGATTTTTGTAACTGTAGTGAAGAATGTAATTTAAATAGTTTTAGTATTTTTAATAATTTAAATTATACTAAATATAACAGTCTTAGCGCAGAACACATATTTCCTCAATCATTTACAAAACATTATAGCAAGGCAAATAAAGACATGCACAATATAGTTTTAACAAATTATTATACAAACAATTTACGTAGCAACAAGAAATTTGCTCATGACGCTGATAAATCAAGAGCTCATAAATTTTATGTTCCATGTAATTATTCTCGTGGAACAATTGCCAGATCACTTGCATATATGAAATATAGTTATCCATTATTAAATCTCTCAAATGTTATAGACAATAACATAATAGTGGCTTGGAATGAGTTATATCCACCAACAGAACTTGAACATATAAAAAACAATATAGTATTTAAGTATCAAGGCAATAAAAATATATTTATTGACGATTATAAAAAGCTTAACTTGTTTATTAACAATAATTATAATTTATAACAATTTATATTTATAACAATTTTAAAATTGTTATAAATTTATAAAACTTATTATTCAAATTCTGCCGTTGACAAATCAACTCGACCACTAGGTTTTGGAGTTAATACAACTATTTCATTACTGTCATTATTATCATTAATATCAATAATATTAAAATCTATTGGAATCAATTTATCACCTTTAACTCTACTAAGAGCTGATGAACTTTCAATCAGTTTTGTATATGTATTGTAAGACTTTTCAAGGAAGTCTTTTGCGGGAACAGGTCTGTTTTCACGATTTAATGATAATGTTTTAAATATATCAACTGAGAGAAGATAATAATCACGTTGACTTATCATATCATTTTCAAGCCGTTTTTGTATTCCAAAATATAACTCAATAGAGCCGATAATACCGCAAGTTAAGGCTATTAAAGAAGTTGATAAACTGATTGTTCCTTGGTCGGCATACGGCTGTAGACCAACAGCTATTATGCTGTTTGCCCCATTTAATATAATAACCGGTAACCTGTAATACTTTAATGTAGACTTTAATTCAAAATAGCGTTGCTTATGTAGTTTGTTTAATATAACGCAATTTATTCTAATATTATTTAGCACGGCATCAATATCATCCGTCCATGTATTAGTATTCATATTCACGTATTATAATATGTTAATATATTAAAAATTACAAAATAGTTTATTTTAAAAATTGAAATTAGTAATTATTAATACTTAATAATTATTTATTTATAAAATAGTAACACACTATGAAGGACATTAATAGTCAATTTATTAGCATTATTTACGGTCCTATGTTTTCTGGAAAAACTACTAAATTAGTTGAACTGTATAACTTATATGTAAAAATTTACGGAAAAGACAAATGTATTGCAATTAATTATGAGCTTGATAATCGTTATGGCGAAAACGTTATAGTTAGTCATAATAAACAATCTATTGAATGTTATTGTGTAAAAAGTATGGAAGAGTTTATTACGGGTGAAACATATAATATTATTTTAAATGCACAATACATTTTTATAAATGAGGCACAGTTTTTTGAATCTATTGATAAATGGGTTTTGTTTTTAAATGTTAATTTAAAAAAAACTGTTATTTTATGTGGTCTTGACTTAGATTATAAGAGAGATAGTTTTGGAACAATGATGAATTTAATTCCTTATGCTTCTAAAATATATCCACTAAATGGACTATGTCATAATAGTGAAAATGGACTATGTAATGGACTATCGCGCTATAGTCATCGTATTGTTAATAGTGATACACAAATATTAATTGGAATACACGAATATGTGCCTTTGTGTGAAGATTGCTATAATGCTTTAACGCACTAATGGAGCAAATTCTTTGCTTACTTGATTGATACTTAAAGTCAATGATAAATTAGCATTTTGTAAATTTACAAGCATATTATTATGGTATCTAATCTTTATTTTTAATTTTGCTATTTTTTCAATAGGTGGTTTAAAATAGCTCACAGTAGACGAAATCTCATGATCTAATAAAGCAGTATTAATACCACTGTTTGCTGGATGAAGTGGAATTTTAGCAAATGCTGAATTTACAATCCCGCTATTAGAATTATTATAGTTATAAGACAAATAAGGTTTTAAATCATCACATTTATTATATTTTTCCAATTCAATATATATATTTTCATTAGCATCTAATGTATGTGGATAAAGAGAACTAATAACACTTGCACTACTAGTGTCTATCCATGAAGTATTTGCATAGTCAAATCTTAAATTATTTGAAGTATCAATAGATTTTGAAGTGTAAGTTTTTTTATCAAAACCCAATATATATCCTAAACCCCAGTTGCTATGTTGCGAATATACATTAATATTTGTTACACATGAAGAAGAGTAAGTCAATTGTTTATCAAATTTTAGTTGAAAAAAACCAGCATTAGGAATAGTATGAGTTTCTGTAATTCCATTTGGACGTGTGTGTATATGATTATCAGTATGACCAAAATAAAATTTACGACTTACTTTATTGTAAGCTACAACAAAATCCGCATTTGCGTGACCAGTGTTATAATTTATTTTATTTTGTAAAGAACTTCTTAAAGCTTCAACATCATAATATCCATCTTCTAATGTTATTATATATTCTCCTATTCCAGATATGTCTATTGCTAATTTGTTATTTTGTAAATAATCACTAATATTATATATAGGATTTGGTAAGACAATATTTAATAAATTTAATGATTGAACGTTATTATATACTTGTGGGCATGTTATTTCAAATTCAGATGAATTAGGCCATTTTGCTATATCGCGATCATTACTGTCAATAAATAAAATTTTACTATCTATTGAATAGCTAAAGTTAATATTATCTGAATATGAAGTCATTAGTACTTTATATATATTACTATTTATATAAATTTATACTAATAAATTTATACTAATAAAGTTATACTAATAAAGTTATACTAATAAATTTATACTAATAAAGTTATACTAATAAATTTATACTAATAAAGTTATACTAATAAATTTATACTAATAAAGTTATATAATATTATATTATTATAATAACTATGCCAGCAACAGAAACAGAAACAGAAACAAGAACAACAGCAGCGGGAGCAACAAGACCACTAGGGCAACAACAAGCATCAACGAAAAAACAATTTGACGCTAAATCGCCTGATGCCTTAAATATATTTGGTATTGGAATCAGTAGCAATAATAATTTGGATTTGTTAAATCTTATAGTATTAGCTTGTGCGGGAATAATGATAAAAATATTTTTTAAAGAAAATTATTCTAAATTAGGAAATATTGGACCAGCAACTACAACAATATGGGGTTATGGTTTAACTGGATTAGCATTATCAATTATGATTTTTGTTGCAATATCATATACAAATATAAACAAAGATGATAATAGCTTGTTTGGGACTAAAGTTAATTTATATGCTAGTTTAGGAATGGTTACACCAATAGTTGTAACTTTATTAGTAATAATATATATAATATATTTGAATATAATATTTTTTACTAGAATAAATAGTAATAAAGTAACACCTGATTATCATACATATTCATTTATGTCGTCTACATTATTATTAGTGCAAATAGTTTTAATAAGTAATTATTTATTAAAAACATTAAAAAAAACAGACCCATCAGATGATACAACTATTGAGTTAACAAAAATGTTGACATATATATTGTCTGTTGTTAATATTGTATTTATAGTAATGATACATATTAGTTTAGTCTTTTTTTCAACAGATGAAACTACTATTTCCACAGTTTAGTGTTAATAAAATTGTAAATATTTATTTACAACTATAAATTTAAAAGTTAATCCAATTGATTCTTTAGACTCCCATAATCCAGAAATTTTTAAAATCAAATACTTATGTTTTGTGGTTACTGTATTTATATTATCACACAATATATCATTAGTCTCATTAAAAACAAATCTTAATGACTTATTATCATATATTTCTTTAAACCTAAATAGCTTAGTTTTCGATGAATTTAGTAATTTTAATAAATATTCTTCAAGTGCTATTAGTTTATTAAATACATCAAAATTCGCATTATTTTTATTAAAACTAATAGAATCATTTTCTATTACACTATTTGTTAATTCAAATATAGTAAATATACTAGATAATACTACTATATTAGTGGAATATAGTAATTTGTAAAAATAATTATATTGAAGAACACTATTTTTTACAGGTTCATTTAAAATTATAGCCTCATAATTTATACTCTCTAATGGTTCACAAATCATAATATTTACTCTAAGTGTTAGTATAGTAATTAGTATTAGTTTTAATTTATTTATATAATATATTTAAACAAAAATCACTTTTATTGCTATTGATTGCTATTGATTGCTATTGATTGCTATTGCTATTGCTATTGCTATTTTAAATAATAACCTTTTTTATGTCTTGAAGCATAACAATTATTAGCATAATGTCCTGTTCTACCACAACGAAAACAACAATCTTCATCTTCATCTTCATCTTCATCTTCGTCTTCATCTTCATAACTGCTTTGTTTTTTATATCTTGAATTACAATATTTACTATGAGCTTCACATTTGCTTTTTTCTGTAAACTCTTTATTACAATTGCAACAAACCCATAGTTCATCGTCTTCGCTAAGTGTTTCCCAACCATCGTCATCACTGTTAACGCATGTATTGTTTTTACTTGAATCACACTCTTTTGCAAAATGACCTTCTTTACCGCAAATAAAGCATTTATTATTTGTACTATTACTCATATGTTGTAAAAAGTCTAATGTTGTTTTATCTAAATTTACTTTCACAAATGACCCACCACGAACATTGTGCATTCCATATTTATCCATATAAATTCGTGTATATTTGTCTTCATCATAATCACTACAATTAGGTATAATTTTTATTACTTTTAGCGGTCTATATTTTTGTGTCCATGCACAACCATTCCCATTGCAATGATTTTCCAATCTAAATTGCAAATTGTCTGTTTTGCCTACATAATATTTTCCTTGTTCTAACTTGAGAACATATATATTAACCATTTTATTGCTTGTTATTAACTTTGTATATAAAATGACTTGTATATAAAATGACTTGTATATAAAATGACTTGTATATAAAGAATGTTTTAGTCAATTTTTTACTATTTTATTCAATTTAATAAAATAGTACTATAAAATAGTAAGTTATTAATATTTAAATTAAATTTAATAAACTAAAATAAGTATGACATCATTAAAAAAAAGTTATTGTGAAATAATAAACGACAATAGTGTATATAGTTTTAACAAAGAATTGTTGGCTATAATAAATGATGAAAACACTAATGTTTCTAAATTTGATAAATTTAGCAACTACATTTTTTATGGTCCTCCATGTTCTTATAAATATAAGAGTGCTTTAAAATTAATTCAATATTTTAGTCCTAGTAGTTTAAAATATGAGAAAAAATTATATATAAGCGTGCCTAAAACTGAGTTCTACATAAAAATTAGTGATATACATTATGAGATTGATATAGAAAATTTTATTTACAATAGCAAAAGTTTGTGGAATGATATATATAATATTATTTATAACTCGATTGCCTCTTCTGATGTAAAAAAAGGCTATATTGTGTTGCGTAATTTTGATAAAATTAATTGCGACTTACTAGATTTATTATATAATTATATGCAAAGAGAATTGTTTTCTAGCATATTAATTCGATTTATTATAATAACAGAATGTATTAGTTTTATACCCGATAAAATTATTAATGTATCAAAAATTCTTTATTTTTCAAAATTAACTAAAAAAAATATATATGCATTATCCAATAAAGCAAACAAACAGTTTTTTAAATCACAATCTCTCGAATACAAGTCTCTAGAAGACAAAATTGCGAAAAAAAATAATGACCCCACATTAGATTTAGAAAGTCTTATATATAAAGTAAATAATCCAAATATATATAGTATATTAGATATTTCTAATAACATTAATTATATTGAACATCATAAATCTATATGCGAAACATATATTAATACATTAACAAGTAATAATTATAATATTAGAACTATAAGAACACTATTATATGATATATTGATTTATAACTTGAATTGTCAAGAGTGTTTTTTTTATATAATACAAAATTTAATATTAAGAAAAATTATTAATGTTAACACTATAGGTGACCTAATAATACACAGTTTAATATTTTTCAAAAATTATAATAATAATTATAGACCCATCTTTCATTTAGAAAGTTTTACATTATATTTAATAGAGCTAGCAAATGAAAATAAGTGATGCTATTGTTATTTTGAATATACAAAATTACAATATAACAAACATTCAACATATTAGTTATAATGAACTAAAAAAGCATTATCATATACAAGCATTACTTTATCATCCTGATAAAAATAGTAATACTGAAAATTCCACATTAATATTTCAAAATATTAATTGTGCGTTTAATTTATTAAAAGGACTAATAAGAAAGGATGACTTAAATGGTGATGACTTAAATGGTGATGACTTGAATGGTGATGACTTAACTAGTGAAAACATAGACAATTCTTATACTAAGCTGTTAATTAGTTTTATAAATTATGTTATAAATTATTATAGTAACAATAACAATAATGAATCAAATTTAGAGGATTTAAATTTAGAAGATTTAAAATTAGAAGCAAATAAACATTTAATTATAGTTATAGAAGCATTATTTTCTAAATTATCATTAACAATATTGGAAGATATTTATTTAATATTACTAAAATTCAATGCTAGCTTATTACTAACAAATAAGATTATTAATATTATTAAAAAAATTATTGTTAATATTTTAGAGAAAAATGCTATATACATAATCAATCCTACTATTTCAAACTTGTTAAATAGTGATATTTATAAGTTAACTATAACTAATGAATATGTATATGTTCCATTATGGCATAATGAGTTAGCATTTGAAAATGCTATTATTAAAATTTATCCATTATTGCCTAACAATGTATATATAGATGGTAGTAATATTATTCATTATACTTATAAAAATAAATTTAGCACCTTATTAGAAAATATTGCCACTAATGTTAATAGTTTAACTATTACTATAGACAATAACGATTATAGCATTATTATTAGTAATTTAAAGCTGGCTAAGTATCAAACTTATATACTAGAAAACCAAGGAATTCCTTGCATTAATAGTAATAATATATTAGACAATAGTGTTAAAAGTGCTATTGTATGTCACATACATTTAGACTGAATGTTAGTTATTTTTATATTGTTTTTAAAATAATATAAAAATATGAAACTATGAAACTATGAAACTATGAAACTATGAAACTATGAAACTATGAAACTATGAAACTATGAAACTATGAAACTATGAAACTATGAAACTATGAAAAAAAATATGCTGTTTTTAGTTTATAGACTATTGATTATAAATTATAGATTTACTTCTTAACAACTCGCTTCTTTTTTGGCGCATCTTCAACTGCGACTTGCTTTACTTGTTCATCAGTTACTTCATTTTTTGGGTCATCCTTTAGGTCATTCTTTACAACTACTTCTGGAACTTCTTCATCATCACTGTCTGGAACTTGTGTAATACTTTGAACAACAACTGGTTCGTCGCCGTCATCATTATCATCATCATCTGCTTGAATTGCGCTTGTTAGCTTTTCCTTGTCTTTATCAGATAGCACAATATGGCATTTACCGCTTAAACTAGTCTTTGGTTTAACTACTGCTTGAAATAGCTTCCAAGTTACACCAAATTTACCATTAGCTACCCAAATGCCACCACATTGAATAATAGTTGCTACGTTTGATCCTTTTCCAATAAGTTCATTAATAGACACATTGTCATCATTTGGAAATAGTAAATTACGATTTTCACTATAAATTTCAACATTCTTAAATAGTCCTTCCCAATAAGGAATTTTAATCTTTAATGTTGGAGCGCGCGTTTTATCTGGCTCTTCGGTTGCTTTATCCTTTGGATACTTTAGCATAGAACTCCAAAGAGCATCAACAGCATCTGGGCTCATCTTTGGCTTGTTTAGCCACTCTTTACAATTAGTAATAGCATCATTCTTAATACGCATTTCAAGTTCTTGCATATTTTTAAGAAAGGCATCACATTCTGGATTATTATATTCATCATTTGGAAACTGAAGCGCTAAGTCATATGACTTCTTTTGTGTATTATCATCAACATACTCATTTACACCCCACGTTAACATAAGTGGTGTTTGTAAATATAGCGCTTTCTTGTTTGATTTGTTAAGAATACCAATTGATTTTCCGCCGCGTTCATTTAATTTTGCCTTGGTATACACAAAATCAGTAGAAGCATTGAAATCATTTGACATTACAATAGTCGCCATAGCTAATAATATAATACTAATAATAGTATTGTTATTTTCTTAAATCAATTTTTTTTATTATTTATTTTTTATTTTTATTTTTTATTTTTATTTTTTATTTTTTATTTTTTATTTTTCATTTATTTATTAGCTCACGTTTTACGTTTTGTGGCTAATGTTAATTAATATTGTTTATTTTAAAATACTTTAAATTATTAACATAGTTATAATTTTTTATATTATGTAATATAAAATATAAAAAATATGGTGATTTCTATAAGTCGGAAATTGAAACTAATTAGAAAGTTAAAAAAACAAAGAAAAAATAAAACCAGACATTTAAAAAATAAACGTAATCATTATACATTAAAACATTCAAAGCATAAATCATATAGAAAGACACAACGTTATTATAATGTAAGACAACATATTGGAGGTGCTGGAAATTCAACAAATTCAACAAATTCAACAAATTCAACAAATATACAGCTAATGCGCACATATGACGGCACTATATTCGGTATGGGAAATGAACCTATATATTTTATTGGAGCTATTGCTATATTCTTTATGCTTGTAATTTGTGGATGCTGGTTGTATGATTTAAGACCAAGAAATCGAACACGCGAGCCTAGTGCGCAAATAGAACTGACTAGTCCTCGTCTTACTCAACGAGGTGAGACTCAAAGACTAGGCGAGACTCCAATACTAGGCGAGGTATGTTCAATTTGTTTGCAACCTATGGAAGAAGGTGAAATCACTAAAGCAACTGTGCCTTGTAAACATGTATTCCACGAAGACTGTATTACTAGATGGCTTGAGTTTGATGATGCAAAGTCATGTCCTAATTGTAGAGACCATGTAACAAGTCTTAGAACTATTGTTTTAAAGCTATTACCTAGACAGCCAGAAATTATACTAGAAGTAGGTGAGTCATCGGGTTCTGTTAAGAACCCTTCATATTATGATCATGGTCAGGACCCTCCTGTTTCGGCTGGTGGAGGACCTTCTATATTAGACACAATAGCTAAATTAGCTTCTAAAGTTCAGGGCGGTGATTTTCAAGAAACTTTGGCCAAGTATTTTACATTTTTAAAACTTAGTCCTAAAGATTACAATACTATTCTTAAGTTGCTTAGAAAGATAAATAAGGCTAATAATTTAGAAAAACTCATTAAAATAGTAACTATAAAATTAGGTTTTATATGTCATAAAAATGTTAAATCAACTACACGTAAGTCTCCTACATATGACTCTGATATAATACTTGTTAAAGTATTGGGAACAGATGTAGAAAAAAAAATAAAAAATATAATGCAAAACTGTAATATGGCTAGTGATTTAAAGTTAACACCAAAAATGGTTGCTGATGTTAAACATATTAGAAATATATTGGGTAAAACTTTAATTAATTATATTTATGACCCTACTTTAAAACAAAATAAGAAAGACTTACTAGCTAATTTACAAGAAGCCAGTAATAAACTAAATGCATATTAATATGAGTTAGTTAGCCTATTTATTTTATTTATTTTATTTATTTTATTTATTTTATTTATTTTATTTATTTATTTTTTTTTTCTAATATAAGGTTGAATATTATGGCTTTCACTCATTTCAATACTTTGAAAATAATTAAATTCTTCTTTAGCATCATTATATTTTGATTTTTCTTTTGCATCATTATATTTTGATTTTGCTTTTGCTTTTGCGTTTAAAAGTTTTCTTTTTTGTGCCATTTCTAAATCTTTTTTGAGAGAATTATCAATCAATAACGATTTTGTTAATATATTATAAATGCTATGACTATGTTTGAATCTAGAAATAAAAAAAAAATTTGTACTAGTATTAATTAGTTTGCGAAGCATACTAAATAATATTATTATTTAATTTTTAAATAATAACTAATACTATTATTTTTAACGTAATAATGGTCCTGTTAAAATAGTTGCATAATATGGTGTAGGAAGAGCAACTAGAAACCAAATTAAAGGGACCAATTTGGGGAGCATCATATATTCTAAAGCATACTTAATAGCAAAGAACATATTAAAGATTAATAGCACCATATTCATTAAAATGAGTGCGTTAGTTAGTTGTTTCATAATGCTAGTTGTGTTTGTTCAAGAATAAAAAACTGTTTAATGTGCTTTCAATTTTTATTATTTACTGTGTTAATATTTAGTGCTTGATTGCGCATTAAATATTAATTATTTATTATTTATTACATATTTACATTACTGGAATTGGACCCGGAACAACCTTTACTACTTTAGGAAAGTGGGGTCCCATATACTTCTGGAGATTGAAATAAGTTAGTTCAACACTGTCCTCTAGCTTGAGTAAAGTTTTTAGAGGCTTGTCTGGAATAATTTTGCGGCCATTTTCTTTGTCCTGAAGGCTGTTTGCCCGAATGTACTTGTTGATTTCACGAGTGACATCAGTGCGAGCCATTTCGGAGCCTGCTGGTTTGCCTAAAAAGGTAGCTAGTTCCTCGCTAATTAGTGAGGGTCTTACAAAACCGCTTGGCGCACGCGAACCCTTGCGACGCTTTTTGTTGTTTAGCTTTTGTGCAATTTTTAGCTGCTTGGAGGTAGCCTTTTCTAGATTACGGAGTTCGGTTTTAAGAATACTGAACTGAGTAATCATAGACTGGAAACGACCAATAAAATCGGTAAAACCAGTACTAATAGAATGTTCAACAGCATCCGAAACAACAACGTTGTCCACTTCGCAAACTGGTGTAGGAACCGGTTCGGGAGCAACACTTACTTCAGGTTTAGGGGAAGTTTTGGCCTTTGGTGCCTTCTTTTCCACAACAGCGTCATCCGACACTTTTGGTGCTTTGGACTTCTTAGTGGGTTCAGGCACAGGAGTGGGTGTGGGAGCAACAACTTCGGGGGCAACAACTGCTTGGGGGTCAGTTTTTTTTTGAGATGGTTTCGATGGCATTTTATATTTTATAATACATTTATTCTTTTAAGTTGTTTTATTATTAATTATATTAATAATAACAATTTTAAACGACATTTATGCGTTTAAAAAAAGTTTTTTAGTTTTTAGTTTTTAGTTTTTAGTTTTTAGTTTTTAGTTTTTAGTTTTTAGTTTTTAGTTTTTAGTTTTTTGTTTTATAATTTAATATATTGTTGCTTCGTATAACCAAGGTAGTGTTTCAGCTGCGTCTTTAGATACTGTTGTTAGTGCACATAATACATAATAACTACCTAAAGAACATGAACTAGTGTTAACTCCAGAATTAATTAATATGTCAATAACTGTAATACAATATTTTCTAAGTTGAATAAAATTATATTGACCTAGCATATTTGGATTTATAGTTCTATCATGAAAAGGATCGCTGCGTTGAGGAACTATTTCGCGCTTTACTTCATATGTTAAATTTGCTCTATAATTCCATATATCCATTAATTCGCGAATAAAGCGTATTAGCTGCTTTTTATCCAATTCTAAAAACCATTTAATATTTGTATAGTTACCTAAACTATCTATTTTTTGAAATAATGTTAATAATTTCATTTCTATTTGTTTGCTGTCTGAAACAGCAATAAGCTCATCATATTCTAAATTAATAAAAATCTTTAATACTCTACTAATATTAATATAGCCAATCAATTGTTTTAATATATTTGCGCTAAATTTTTGCTTTGTAAATGGATTTTCAACATCTACATAGGCGTCGTTTGTTATTGCGTTATTAGTTTTTTTCATTGCTAATAGTCCAGTTTTAAATAATGTATATAATGAGATTATATCAAATCCGTAAATATGTCTGTTTTCATCTTTAAAACTAATAAATTGATTATATGGAATACTAGATAATGTATCTAGCGTACAAAAATCAACATCATTTGAACATATACTGCGATTATAAAATGCTGGACCATGAAATTTTATATATTTTTTTACTAATAAAGCTCTAGCGTTTTTCTGTATTATACTTATTTTATGCGAGTAAAACAAGTAATTATATAAGTATTGTTTTAAGTGTTCTTTGTTTCCACTACATTTAATATTATAGTGTTTTTGTATAATTTTTAATTCATGCACTTTATAATTTATTGTATAAATATGTGCAAACTCTTTAATAGTTGGAATAGTAAACGCACCCAGTGTTACAGTGTTTTTACAATAACTAACAATTATAGGACGATTAAAATAATATTCTAAAATAGCATTTTTGGTTATCATTTTTTGATTGCTTATTAGTTTTTTAGAGCTTGTATTAACTTTTTTATTATGTGTTACATCAATTATATTCATTATTACTAATACTTAATATTATTTTAATAATAAGTTTAAATAAAGTTTAAGCTATTTATAATTAGCCAATTAGTTATTATTTATTATACTTATATAATAACTAATATATGGTATCTTATAACACTAGTTCAAATCAAAACCCTTTTTTTAAACTCTCACATAAATCTAACTATTTATATAACCTATATAAATCAAGCCAATTTAAAAACAACAGTTTGGCTATAGCTAATCTATTTTCGCATAATAAAAATGGGAATTTTAAACATTTATTAAACAAACTATATTTAGAATTTAAAGAACACGAACCAATTATTAATAAAATTAATATAGATAGCACAAGAGTTAATGTGCCTAATGAAGTAGCAAAAGCCAAAATAACACATATTTTAAAAACTACATTTTCAAATACTCAATATATTGATAGTACAATAGTTGAATATATTGATGCTAATATAAATAACTGTTCCATGATTACTTATAAAAATAGTATTAACGGACAAACATTTACATTTAATTTTATAATTTATGATAAAACTAAAATAAATATTAAAAAACTAAATAATTGTGTAAAAGCTATGTTATTGTTTTTACAAGTTATTATAAATATAACAAATAACAAAAAAGTGACTACTACTAGTGAAAAAGTGACTACTAATATATGTAATAGCAATGGACTACAAATAACTATTTTTATGACACATTTTGTTAAAAAGTTTGAATTATATACAAACAATGTTCTTGGAGCAATTAATATTAATACTGGTTTAACTTATCCTTGCTTAAAGTCAGGAGATATATACATATATCGTAAGCAAGAATTTTTTAAAGTATTTATTCATGAAACTCTACATTCTTATAATGTAGACAAGTTATTACATACAAATTATGAATCTAATATTAATTTTCAAAGCCTAGTAAAGACATTCAATATTGCGCCAAGTTCATGTAGCTACAAAAAAATCGGATTAAACGAAGCAATTACGGAATTTTGGGCTTTTATAATTCATACTTTTATTTATTGCTATTATAATAGCGCTAATTTTGTAAAATTAATAGAGCTTTATGAGAGATTTTATAAAATAGAAGTTAATCATTCATTTTTTCAAGTAGCTAAAATATTGCATGTAAATAAACTTAACTATTCACAGTTTTTAACAACTATTACAAAAAATGGCCCCGTTTTATATAATGAAAAATCCCATGTTTTGAGCTATATTTTCTTTAAATCATTATTAATATATAATGTAGAAAATGTTATTAGTTCTAATATATTTAATTTTAGATACGACTCCATGAAACATGAATTATATACTTTGAAACTAGATATAAAAATTAATCCTAATAATCAAATTGATAAACTATTTATAATGTTAAAAAATTATAGTTTAACATATAACACGTTTTTGCTAATTAATGCCAGTTATACTATTTATAAAAAATATATTAGTTTGGCAAACACTAGTATAAAAAAAACTTCAAAAAACTATCATTTTTTAAAATTAAACTCTAATAAAGTATTACATAATAATAAGTCACATAAATCAAAAAATTATGTAAATTATTTATTAACAAATTTGAATTTTATGGTTATTGATTATAATTGTTGTTAATAATGTCTCTATTGTAGTTATCATAATTTTAACTGCTGTTACTTGCCACTGCGGCGGTCACAATTACTGCTGTTGCTGCTGTTGCTGCTGTTGCTGCTTCTAGAATATTAGTGTCATCATCCTTGTCCTCCTTGTCTTTCTCTCCATCTTCCTCTCCATCTTCCTCTCCATCTTCCTCTCCATCTTCCGTCTCTTCCTCGTCCTCTGTATTCTTCATGGTCTTTGTTATTGTTACCATACTTTGATATACTGCTTTCTTACTTATTATGGTATCAAAAGCCTCATCTAAAAAATCAGGATAATTCACAGTATATTGTTTATTAGTGGTATCATATTCTATAGTCAATGATTGATAATTTGGTTTTTTTGGAATTTGTGATTTTTTTGATTCTGTTGCTTCTTTTGATTCTTCTTTTTCTTTGCATATGTTGGATGTATCTTCTTCTGGTTTTATAGTAGCATAAAAACTTTCAACCTTTTTATCTATTTTACTAAGTTCACTAAATAAAACATTATTTAATAAAATATTAACTAAGTCAGTATTATTATAAATAATATTTTTTACACTAATTGTATCTATAATTTTAAATAAAGCTGGTAAATTATGCTTTAAAACAGACTTATTAATGGGAAACTCTCTTTCAAGCTTTGCAAATTGTGTATCCTTAGCATTTATACTTGCCTCTAATTCACTATATGAATTTAGCGTTGTTGATTCACTATTTGACATTAGATCGCTTTTTATATTAGTAAATAGTTCCTCAAGAGTATTAGCTGTGATGTTTTCTTTAGACATAAATTTATATATATAAATAGCTAACTATTTATTTATTTATTTAATTAAATAAGATATTCTTTTAAAGCACGTATAATATTTTTGTTTATTTTACGTCCGCTTTCTAATTTAATATTTTCAAAGTTAATATTGTCAGTTTTGAGAGAAGCCAATAAATTTTCCATAGTTTTAAATTCACTTACTAATGCTGATGCACTAACATTACTAATACCGGGTATTTGTTTTAACATAATAGTAAATATATTATCTTTTGTTATATGAGATTTTTTTGTAGATTTTAGTGTAATACTATATTCTGGGTTTACTAAGTTAGTGCTAGTTAATGGTTGACAATAAAACCCTGGCTTATTTTCACGAATTAATTTGTTAGCAATAGCAAGCAATAAATCACAAGTCTCAGTTTGATTTAATACATTAATAACCGAAAAACCTTTATAATAATTGAGAGAAAATAAGGTTGAATATAATGTGCTCTTAAAATCCGTATTTTTATAGTTAATAATTGCTCCTTCTAATAAATATATTATATTATGATTGTGTAGTGTTGTTTCATTTAATCTAAAAGATTGTTCTTTATAGCGACCATCTTTAATTGAAGACTCTAAGTCAGCTAACGATTTACGCTCTATTATTAATAACTCTTTGTCGGTTATTTCATCATAAAAAATATAATCCCCAATAGTCAAGTTCTTTTGAATAATGCTAACATTAATATTAGACTTTTCTTTTAAAACATTTAGATTGGCTACTAATGATTTTGGCTCACGAGCATCTACTAATAATTGCATAGGCAAATAAAATAGTTTATAAATTACTTAAATAATTTATAAAATAATATTTATATTGTTTATGCTAATGTTTAATTTAATTTAATTTAATTTAATAGCCTTCCACGTCCTGTTTTATGATAAAAGTTAGAAGTTTCATAACCAATAAATTTAATACATAATTTTCCTTTGTCACATCTTTCACCATATGGTAAGTCTAAACCACAACCTTGGCCGCGTTCTGCTCTATTTAGTGATGCTCCTGTTACCCAATCTACACCATTTGCGGCAGTTCGCAAATATTTGTAGCCATTTATTCCTGTAACATTTGGTCTTACACCTACAGTTGGATTTAGTCCAGCCATTGAACCAAATTCGCATGTATTATTTGTATATAAATTGCTACCTAATTTACTAATTTTTTTACCAGGCATTTCTTTTATAATATAATAAAATATTAAAAAATATTAAAAAATATTAAAAAATATATAAAAATATATAAAAATATATAAAAATATATAAAATATATAAAATATATAAAATATATAAAATATTAAAAAATATTAAAAATAAAAATTGTCTTAAATAATAATGATTTAAAACTATAGCAACTTATAAATTAAGTACTATGGTATTATACAATAATTGTTTATTAGACACTAATTCAGATAATGAAGACCAAGACATTAGTAATGAAACGTTCAATAATTTATCTATTAATAACATCAAACTTGATAATGATATTATTAATAATAATGATGAACTAATATTTAATCCATATAATAATAACAATAAAGAAATTGAAACTGCCAACGTTCAAGAATTATTAGCAAACTATGGAATTTTTACTAAACCATTTAATATTGAACTATATAAACGAGCATTTGTCCATAAATCATATACAAAACGTCCTAAATTAGAAAATTCAATATCTAATGTTATTATTGCCACTAAACCAAATGATTGTTTACCGTTAAAAACCAAATCTAATGAACGTCTTGAATTTTTAGGTGATGGAGTTTTAGAACTTATTACTAAATATTATTTATATAAACGATTTCCTAAAGCGGATGAGGGTTTTATGACAGAAAAGAAAATTGCCTTAGTAAAAAATGAACATATTGGTAAATTAGCTCTTGAAATGGGACTTCAAAAATATTATGTTATTTCTAGACATGCTGAAGAAAAAAATATTCGCAATAATTTAAAAAAATTAGGGTGTTTGTTTGAAGCATTTATTGGCGCAATTTTCCTTGACTATAATCGCATTTCTATTAAAGATGAATATGGGTGGTTTGAAAATGTATTTAAATGTGGTCCTGGACTACAAATGGCGCAAACTTTTGTTGAAAATGTCTTTGAAAAGCATGTAGACTGGACTAACTTAATTAATAATGATGATAATTATAAAAATAAACTACAAGTAATTATTCAAAAAGAGTTTAAAATAACACCTGATTATGTTGAACTAAAAACTCCTAAATTAGACGACGCAGACGACAATGATAGATATTATGTAATGGGTGTATATATATGTTTTGGCCAAAATATTCATAATGCTAAAATTAGTGATGCTATTTCATTTGATAGTCTTGGTTCTTTTAAGAGTATTCACGAGTTACTTGAAAAACAAGACAAATTATTAGTGTTTTTGACAAAAGCAGAGCACAAAATTAAGAAAAAGGCGGAACAACTAGCATGCGAGCAAGCGATTCAATTGTTTGAAAAACCAAGCTAATCTTTAAATAATGCTAATGTTGATACTTTATTAATAAGTAAAATATATATTATTTAATTATATATATTATATAATAATGGCAAATGAAACTTTACAACACTTAAAAATTAAACCATTACCAAAAGCGCAAGAACAATTTAATATTATATTAAATATACCCAAAGAAGGAGTTGCGCCGCATATTATTGATAAAACATCAGAACAATTAATAAATAGAGACCAATTTTTTTCTACTATTCAAGAATATTTAGAAGTCGTTCAAAAAGGCTATAAAAAACTTTCTAAAATGGCAAATAGTAAAGGCGAGGAAGAACTAGATGCAATTAAAGATAAAGATAAAGATAAAGATAAAGATAAAGATAAAGATAAAGATAAGGATACAATGAATGACGACATAACAAGTAGTAAAAAGGACCCGAATGTAGGCGACCCGAAAAATAGTTTTAGTCAAATTGTAAAAACAAGTGCTAAACTTATTATTACTAATCCGACCGAGCAAACAATTAAAAAATCTAAAATTAAACTTCCAAGCAAAGAGAGATTAACACCAAAACCAGGAACACAGGATATTGATAAGGATAAGACTATAAAACAAGAAATAAAAGGAGAAACAAAAGGTCAAACTATTGATGAATCCTTAGTAATTCCCAAAGATTTACGTATTGGAAAAACGCTTTATTTAAATAGAATACCTAAACTAGAACCAAATATATTAATAAAAGCGCCGTCTTATTATTTGGATAACAGAGAGATGTTTATTAGTTTTATTAATTCACTTTTTGAGCCTTTTAAGCAACAATTATTAAAAGAAGAGGCGCAATTAAAAGCGGGAAAGTCATCTGTTAGCTGTGACAGTTCAAGCTCCAATGATTTTTCTCTCTTAACTCATCAAAAAATTGTGCGAGATTATATAAATATATATACTCCTTATAGAGGATTATTATTATATCATGGTCTTGGTTCAGGCAAAACATGTTCTTCTATTGCGATTGCGGAAGGCATTAAAAATGACAAACAAATATTAGTAATGACACCCGCATCTTTAAGATCTAACTACATTGAAGAGTTAAAGAAATGTGGTGATTATTTGTATAAAAAAAATCAATATTGGGAATTTATTAGCACAAAAACGCACCCACAATATATTGAATATTTAAGCACAATTTTAAAGCTTCCGCAAGAATATATTAAAACTAATGGCGGTGTATGGTTTATTAATATTAAAAAGCAACCAAACTATGATACCTTAGATTTTGAAGATCAGCAAAAAATTAATAATCAATTAGACAAAATGATTTCCTATAAATACCAATTTATAAACTATAACGGATTACGTAGTTCCCACTTAAACGGACTAACAAATGGTGGAACGCTTAATCCTTTTTCCAATAAAGTAATTATTATTGATGAAGCCCATAATTTTATAAGCAGGATTGTAAATAAACTTACTCGCAAAACCTCGTTATCAATGAAGCTTTACAACTATTTAATGGATGCTGAAAATTGTAAAATCATTTTATTATCAGGAACACCAATCATTAATTATCCAAATGAAATTGCAATATTGTTTAACATATTGCGCGGCACGCTGCGCACTTATACTTGTAAGTTATTAATTGATAAAAAACCCATAACAAAGGAAAAATTAGAATCACTATTTAGCAAAGCAAATGTGTTAAGCTATATTGACACCATTGACTATAATGCATTAAGTTACGAGCTTAGTATTACACCAAATCCATTTGGCTATATTAAATCTGGCGCAAACAAAAATAAACTAGTTTATACCAATGAACTGTTAACTAGCTCACAAATTATAGAAAAAATAACAAGTGCGCTAGAAGCACATAATATTAAATTTGCCAATAATAAAATAACTGTTAATGGTTATAAAGCACTACCTGATAATTTTGATGAGTTTAAATCTCTCTTTATTAACCCAAACAACACTATAAATAATCAAACTATGTTTAAAATGCGAATATTAGGACTCACCTCTTACTTTAGAAGCGCACAAGAGCAATTAATGCCTAGCTACGATCATTCTAATCCTGATGACTTTAAAATCATTAAAGTCACAATGAGCGATTTTCAATTTGGAATATATGAAGAAGCTCGCGTCCAAGAGCGCAAATTAGAAGAAGCAAATAAGAAGAAAAAATCAAAAAAAGGCAAAACTGGTCTGCAAAATGATGAGCTATATAATGATAGCGCCTCAACATATCGCATATTTTCTCGTGCGTTTTGTAATTTTGTATTTCCTAAACCCGACATCGTCCGTCCTATGCCAAATAGCGAATCAACTGTTGAGTCAGCATTAGACGCAATTGAAGAAGATATTGACAATTCTATTATTGCGAAAAATATATCTGAAGAATTATTAGATGACTTGAGTAGTGCGGAAAAAATAAATAATATTGATGGAAAATATGACGCAGACGATATTAAAGAATTGGAGAAAGACCAAGCCCAGACAAAATTAAGCGACAACTCTTATGGAAAACGTATTGCTGAAGCATTAAAAGAACTTGAGCGCAATTCAACTAAATATTTATCTAAAGCTGGACTACAAATATATAGCCCCAAATTTCTACATATTTTAGAAAATATTATTGATGATGATCATAAAGGTATTCATTTGCTATATTCACAGTTTAAAACACTTGAGGGAATCGGCATCTTTAAGCTGGTTTTAAAGGAAAACAACTTTACCGAGTTTAAGTTAAAGAAAAATGACAAAGGCGAATTTATTTTAGGGGTTGCGCCTGAAGATGTTGGAAAGCCGATGTATGCGTGTTATACTGGTTCGGAAACACCAGAAGAGCGCGAAATTATTAAAAATGTGCTAAACAGCACATGGAAGCTTGTGCCTTCTTCGTTGTTAAAATCTATAATGGAAATAGCAAGTGACAATTTTTATGGACAACTAATTAAAGTGTTGATGATTACTTCTTCTGGTGCGGAAGGTATTAGTTTAAAAAATGTTCGCTACGTCCATATTACTGAACCTTATTGGCATCCTGTGCGAACTCATCAAGTAATTGGTCGCGCTCGTCGCATATGTAGTCATAGCGATTTACCCAAAGAACTCCAAACAGTGAAAGTATTTTTATATTTAATGATATTTAGCGAAACACAATTGTCAAGTGACTTGTCAATTGAATTGCGCTTAAAAGACCTTTCCAAAAAAGATAAGAAAAAAGTTATTACTAGCGATGAATATTTATACGAAATATCTAGTATTAAAGAAGAAATTAATGCCTCATTATTAAAGAGCGTAAAAGAATCAGCAATTGACTGTGCTATTCATAGTCGCTCATCAAGCAAAGAGAACGACCTTAAATGTTTTGTTATTGGTAATCCTCGTGAAGATAAATATGTATATACTCCAAATATTAGTAATCAAGACAAAGATGAAGGTATGAAACTCAACAAGAAAACGGAAGTCGTAAAATTAAATGAACTTACTATAAATGGAATAGTATATGCGTTTAATAAAGAAACTAAAGACTTATATGATTATGATAGCTACTTAAAACAAGAGCTTTTGCTTTTAGGCAAATTAGTACAACAAGAAGACGGCACACACAGATTTCAAAAACTATAGTAGACCTAGTTTTTCCATAATCTTTTGCTGATTAGTCAATAATAACATTAGTTTTTCATCAATAGATAGCAATAAACTTTGATTGTCCTTTTTTTCTGGCACATTTTGAATAGTATGTAAAAGGTCTTCAATTGCTACAATCTTCTTTTTAGAGATTGGTGTGGGTGGGTCTTGAACTACCTTTTCTGTAAATAATTCTTTTTCAAAATCATTTAAGTTCACCAATTCTATGTTAATTGGCTTTTCTGGCTGTTCTGGCTTTTGTATTAACGGTTCTTGAATTGGAGTTTTAATGTCTTTTAAGCGTTCTTTTTGAATATTTTCTAATAATTTATCTAATTCACTTGTTTCTAACGTGTCATCTTTTATTGCCTCAAAATTTACTTGTGGTGGCTCTATTTTTGTCATAAACTCATTGAATGATACTTGTTTTTCTTTATATTGTTTTTCAAATGTTTCTAAACTTGATGTTTTAAAGTTTGTTTTTACATTAGTTGAAGTTAATAATAATTGATTAAAGTTAGCAATATCTACTATTATATTTTGTAAAATAACCTTATTTAATTGTGTTACCATTGTTTTAATAGTATTTATATTTGTAGTTGACTCTAACATTTCTAAATTAGAATTAACAACTTTTATAATAGCATTTTCAAATATTGTTTTTACATTGTTAAATTTAGATTGTGGAATTGTTTCAAATGTTTTATTAGAATATAATATGCTCCATAAAAGCTCTTTGTTTTGGTCTCCTAATAATATGTTTGCCATAATGTATTATAATGTATTATACTATATTATGACGTTAGCTTTAACTTAATTTTATTATTTTTAATTACATTATATAATAAATAAGTACTGTTATTAGTACTATTAACATTACATTAATAGTATAAACCATCTTAAATTGTATATTATTTATAATCGTATAATTAGAATAACGTTGTTCTTCTTGTGCTTCTTGTGTTTCTTGTGTTTCTTGTGTTTCTTGTGTTTCTTGTGTTTCTTGTGTTTCTTGTCTTTGAACTATTATTGTGTGTTCCTTTATTAATGGTTCTCTACACACAATACATGTATTATTTTTAGAAATCCATTTACTATGACATTGTTTATGAATATAATAAACTCCACAATGATTTAGTTGTTTTAAATTTGCTCCTTCTTCTAAGCATAGTATACAACTTTGCATCTTTAATATATTATAAAGTTATATATTATTAACACTTAATAGTTAATAAATAAAGTTATTTTTATATTGTTATATATTATAGTATATACTAATATATGTTATATTATGTTCAAATCTTATTAGCATATATTGTGCCAGTTGTTAATAACATACAAACACAAGTTACTTTACATTCACATTTAGACGTCAATTTACATTTAGAAAAATTCAATAATGAATTAAATTTATATCATATTGGAATTAGTTTTAAAAATGAAGACACAATGTTGAGATATGATTATCGACCTTTTTGTGACCCTACTAAATGCGAATATAAAACAAGTTCTACTATTATTAGCGCACCGACTAATGAAGTAATATTAAATAGCGAATTACGATTTGTAGACAAACTATATAGATTTTATATTCCTGAAAATGTTCCAAATAAAACCATTTATTGGGGGCAAACAAGTAAAACACTTGAAGAAGTCGTACAATTTGAAAAAACATTACAAAAAAAATACATATTAGGTATTAATGATTGTCGCCATTATGTTAATCGCTTTTCGCGTTGGGCTCTAAATAAACGCACTCCTATTTGGAAATTAGATAAACTATGGAATCAATCAGATTCCTAAAAAGCTTCTTCCAATTTTGCTTGTGCCAAACATTCCTAATCCAGAAGCTATTTGAAAATAAAATATATTAGTTTTCTTGGTGCAACAAAGTAAATAACCAGATAAAATAATAAAGGCAAAGAAAAACATCCAAAATAAGCGAGTATAAAAATCCATGGTTTATATATATATTTTATTTATAAATTATATAAAATATATAATAATCCATGGTTTATATATATTTTATTTATAAATTATATAAAATATATAAAATATTTAAAATATTTATTTATACTATAAATGCGGAAAACCAAAAATAATAGAAAAAGATGTA
>Ga0194129_10001901_pt1 | contig 32707 bp, 12 predicted proteins | sample TA2KigCa35mmetaG_FD_150862 | JGI IMG/M metagenome (GOLD analysis project Ga0194129, IMG submission 150862) | Freshwater microbial communities from Lake Tanganyika, Tanzania - TA2015038 Kigoma Deep Cast 35m | ecosystem: Environmental > Aquatic > Freshwater > Lake | place: Tanzania: Lake...
TGTTCGCTACGCGCTTCGAGTTGTACTCAAGCATGGAATCCTGCTTGGTGCCCACGTTGCTTCTGATGTATGCAAAATCAAACCCGAACGAGGCGACCTTCTTCCAGGCTATTTCCCCCTGGTACTCGGATACGTCTATGCCGGTGACATATCCCTGCGTCATGGTTACTGACCGCCATCTTCGGTGGTCGTCTTGGTCCCCTCGTGCTTATTTCTTCCTGTAGAAATCATCAAACCAGCCAATGTTCCAGTTATGAACGTAGCAACTGATGAAAGAACGCCGAAAAACATTTTGTCGTTTTCTGATTGAACACCTATCGGTTGGGTAACAAAAACAAGTGCCCAAAGCACCCCTACCGTCGTTACGGTCAAAACAAAGCCAAGAATGCAGCCAACCACAAACTTAAGACGTGCGTCAAGCTCTTCCGGGGTATATTTTTGTTTCATTTTTGTTCCTCTTCCCAGTCGAATCCGATTAAGTCTTTTGAACACGCTCCATCTACCCTGCACATCGGTGGATTGCATTCTTCTGCCTCCCAATTCTCGGGGTCTTGACATTCGTATCTGTAGCTACCATCGTAACCACAGCCAGCAATCAATAGTGCAGAAATGATGATTAGCTTTTTCATTTTGTTTTGAACTCACTCCAGGTTTTATCACCAACTCCAAAGTATTCGCGTGCGAATCCAGCTTGGATAATGTCGGTATTCAGGCATGCTGTTTTTGGGTCGTCAATATTGTCAGAAGAATAGATTTTTGCAAGAACTCTTCCGTATTTATCATTCTTGTCTGGAATTGTGTTAACAAACACCCACTTATGATTCGTTAGCCAGTCCTGAGTAAATGACTTTGCTTTGAGTCCAAGTTCTTTCTCTTTTAAGTCTTTTGTCCTTGACTCTGGTGTATTGACACCAAACAAACGAACCCGTATTTTGTGGTGGATATTAAATCCGAGGTCAATCATTAGGTCGATTGTGTCACCATCAACCACCCCAAGAACTGTTGCACCATACCAAAACCTTTTCATTTGGGCTACATCCCCAGTGCGTCTCTAGCGGTCCTACCTGGGCTTGGCTTTGGTGCTGGTGGTCCTGCTTGACGCTTAGGAGTTGGGTATCTATCTGCAGGTTTACCTTGTACTGGTTTCTTTTTCTTGGCTATGTTTCTTGCATCTTCTGCTCTTTGATATGAAGATGGTTGTTTTGGTGCCGGAGGGCCAAGCGGTGGTTTCTTTCTAGCATTTCTGGCATCTTCAGCTCTTTGCGATGAATTATCTCGTTTTGGCTCTGGATATCTGTCTGCTGGCTTGCCTTGAACTGGCTTCTTTGGCCCGCCACCTGGTCCCATGCGCCCCTCTGAGTCTGTTCTGCTCTTCTGGAACTCTAAATCGTCAAATCTCGCACGCGCGCGCGTGCGCGCGAGCCTTTCTGCCTCTGTTCTTTGTGGGCCCTTTCGGCGCTTGATGCCCTGGCGCGCAAGCTCCTGACGAACGTAGGCCCTTCTACGCATCTCATACGCCATCCCCTGTTCACGACCCAAGGAGTCCTTTCCCCTCTTGTATGGCTTTCTCTGCTCTTGTGGGGTGCCATCAAAAATCATGCCGTCCATATCGTGGTCTATGGCTTCGTCCGCACTTGGCGTTGCCCCCGCTCGTTGACCTATTGATTGCCCGAGCGCTTTTACGAAAACTTCATTTATTTCTTTTGATTCAATTTCCTCTGAGTCTGCATTCTGTTTCTTCTTTGTATTTGCATATCTTTCAAGCAATCTTCTACCCTTTGCCGCCAAACGCGCAGCTGCTTCGGCATCTCCTGGCACTGGTTCGCCCCATGCGGCTGCAGAAAGAGCAAGTCTTGTTGCTCTACCTTTTTTGTCTTTCATTGGGCCAGAGGGGTTGGTGAAAAACCTTGTTAAAAAAGAACCCTTACGACGCATTTTTTCTGGAGTGTTGGCTGGTCCCTTTACTCCAGGTTTTAGATTTGCCCCTTCAGTTCTCTTAAAATAGGCTCTTCCGGCTGCCGTTAGGCCACCTTTAGGATTTTTGAGTTTCTTGCCGCCTGCCGACTTTTCTTCAAGTTCAACGAATTCAAACTTACCAACAACACGTGAGCCGTAAAACTCATCATAAATTGGTTGAAATTCATCTTGCTTCAATTCAACAAATGACTGTTCGGCAGCATCTGCTATTAGTGCTTCCATTTCAATTGCTTGCCCGATTGCCTCAAGTTCGGCAATAAAATCATCTTCGTTTTGATTTGGGTCTTTCATCAATGTACCTGCCAATATATTCTCGCACAATCGAATATATGTCTACAGAAAGAATCAGCCCTCGGCTTTCGGCGATGTTTCCGCCTACTAACCGAGGGCAAATCCTTTATTGCTTAGCTCTCAGGCTACTCCGAATCAGGCTTCTGGTGCCTCATCGAGGTCGACTTTGACGAACGCCTCTGGGCGCTTGACGGCCAGCGCAAGGCGCTGCTCGGCAAGAATCACAATTGCGTTGCGGATGAAGAAGTCAGCATGCTGTTCGCTGATGCGAATGCTGGCTTCCTCTCTGTCGTACAGCTGAGCCGCTGTGCCAAATGCACCAACAAGGGCCGTGCCCTCTGGCATCGCCGGTGTGTCAACGATTGGCATTCTCCAGACGCGCGGTGCACCACCGGCGGCGATTGACACCGCGAGGAGGTACTGACCGTTTGCATCTTTCGTCAGCTCAATGTCTTCCCAGTCGTTCGGGTGCATTACGACGCCAGACGGCTCGTAGTACGCCAAGAAGGACAGGGTCGCGGCGCGACGCAGTGCGTCGGCCTTGGTGTCCGGAACCGGAGTGGCTTCACCATCCGACCAGGCATATTCCTGGATGCTTGGCGTATTCAGAACGCCCAGCAGGTTCTCGCCGGTGCCGTTGCCGTTGAGGATTTGATTGTCCTCAAGCAAGCGCAAGCCGTACATCAGCTCGTTGTCGATGATTGAACGCAACTGCGGCTCATCGGCAAGGACGTTTCTGTGTGCAGCTTCCCAGTGCGCCATTGTGCGAACCGGAGCTTGCTCACCAACAAACTTGAACGACGATTGTGGCTTCAAACCGAAGACATTACCCGAACGCTCAGCAACCGTTGAGGCTGCATTGTTCGTCGAGTAAGTAACTCCGCTTGAGTGGTCCACGCCAGGGGCTTCAAGTGAAGTGAAACCAATCTGACGGAAGTACTCAATCACGGCAGCCGTTGTACGACGAACCGGGAAGAGGTCACGGACGCGCTTCGTGCGCTGCGGTGGGGTGACCATCGCATCGCGCTGAATCGAGCCAAAGTCACCGAGGCCGCTGCCGCGATGTGGACCGTTCTGAAGGTTGCCGACTGTTGGCATTGTGGTGAAGATATCCTTCACGCTGTACAAGCCAGTGAGTGAGGCTTTGACCTGCCACGGAGAAGACATGTTGGCGCCATTGCGGCCATTATTGAGTGCCTTAAACTCCGGCGAGTCTGTGAACATTTCACCGATTGTCTTGAGCTCACGCGAAGAAAGCTGAGCGACATCAGCAGATGCTGCAGCATGCTCTGCTGCGACACTTGTTGTTGTCTGCTCTGAGCCCCAAGCGGCTACTTCTTTCATCGACTCGAGGTCAGAGATGAGCGACTTGATTTCTTTGATATCGCGCATGTTCTTGTCGAATGCGGTCTTTTGCTCTGTTGAAACAACGACGGTGCCGTCTTCAACTTTGAATGAATCAGCGATGGCCTTGTTTTCGGACATCTTCTGGCGGAGAGCTGTTTGAAGCTCTTCGACTCTTGCATTGTCTTGCGACATATTTTTTCTCCTGTTGGAAATTGATTGAAGTTTTCATTGCACTCGCTCAGGAGTAGCACCCAGCTAGTTGTATTCAAAAATAACAGATTATTGACACTCAATAGTGGAACTATTTAATTTTGTGAACAAAATTGCGTAAATAGTTATTTTGTTCTTAATTGTTCAAATAGTGAAATTTTTCTTCTGAGTGTTGCTTTATCTTTCGCTCTCAAAATTGTTCTTACTGCTCTTCTGGTTTCTTCGTTTCTTCTTTTTTCAATATTTCTTTTCCCAAGCGCAGTGGTTCCGGCTCGATTTGCATAATCCGTCATATTTGTACAGGGCATCCACACCGAACGACCAGTTTTGCTGACTCTTCTGCTAATCCCTATACACCCAAGCTGTCTAGCCCTGATTCTTGCCGAATCTGGGTCGATGAATACGTCTGGGTCATTGTCGCGAACATACTCTGGACCCTTTGCTGATTTGACATTAATTGGAACACAATTTGGCACCATCTTGCCATTTTTGCCCTTTTTCATGCCAATCTGCTTATAACCAGGCCAGCAGGGACCTGCACCTTTTTCTTCTTTTTCCTCTGGACAGCACTCATCTTCCAGCGATTTTGCATCTATGGGGACGCAATTGGGGACCATTTTCCCACCCTTCCCCCTTTTCATCCCAATCTGCTTATACCCAGACCAACATGGACCGCTTGCAGCTTTTCCGGCAAATAAATCCCCAGAAATGATTCCTCCGCCAGGAAGGGAATCAAATCCATATATTAAACCTTCGCCAAGGTCTTCCCATTCTTTGCTACTTCTTGCCTTTACTATTGACCAAGAATCCTGTCTTTTTTTCTTTTTCTTTTTTTTGCCAACTTGACGTAAAGCTTTTTTTGAACCACCCGGAACTACACTTCTCCATTTTTGCGTTTCGGCAATGTCCGATATTCGAATTAGTTCATCATGGGATTGACACGGCATCCAGTTTCCATCTGGCATTTTGTGTGCACCACTACAGCCAATTTCTTTAGCGGTTTTAAGCGCTTGAGCCTTTTTGACTAATTCTTTCATCTTGTTTTTCCGATTCCTCTTTTAAATTTTGACTTGATGGATTCTTTTAATTTTTGCGTTCCCGTCAAGTTGGTCTCTATTTCATCTGTTGAATCATCGTGTAGAGATTTGGCACGCCTCAGGGTTCTTCTTTTTTTTGTCTTAACAAAAAGAACGTCTTCACTATTTTTTGTACCCATTCCACGTCTAAGAAGTCTTAAATTCTGAGAATCTATCACTATTTTTTCTAGCGCATCAAGAGCAAAATTATTATCTTGCTTTGTGGAAATTATGTTGTTTATAGAATCAAAAGCCAACTCATTGGATTTTATTTTGTCTACGAGTGAACTTGTTTTTGAGTTGTCCTTAAACAATTGTGCTTTGTAATTCAAAATTGTTATTTTATTGATTTTATTTCTAAATTTTCTAAGCGAATCATTAGAGGGATTTTTAAAATTTGATTTGTGTTCTTGTTTTGATGTTGTTCTATTTACAAATGATTTATATTTTTGATGACTTATTGCTTTGGTTATTAGTTCATTTGCTTTTACATTTGTCCACTTTGCATTTTCAAAACTGGCATCAAAAATTTTTTGCATATCTGGAGTTAATTCTTTAAATTCTGTTTTTGTAAATCCGTCTGGTAGTTTCCACGAATTATATTGCTGTGCACTAAAACCCTCATCTATTATCGATTGGCCATATTCGGTCAATGCTTTTACACTAACTAGCTGTTCAGAATTTTCCACAGCCAAAACGTGGGGAGTGTTTGTGAACACGTCTTTAATTATTGATACTCTCTTATTCATTATTTATTCCTCGCTGACAATAGTTGTCTGATGAATTGTTTTTCGGATGACAAGAATTCCATTCTCTGGTCAAAGAGTTTTTGAACTATATCCATATGTATTCTCTCACCTTCAGAGATTCCATAAGCACTCATATTTTCGTTGAACTTTCTTGGATTGAAACTTCTGGCTCTGTTTATCATTTGTGAGATTAGTTTTATGAATAGAATTCTTTGTTCCGCTCTTAGTTTCTGATAATAATCAGAATAAGAAGGAATTAGCGCAGAATCGTAGTACTCCCCGAGCCTCATTTTCATTCTTTTTGTTATTTCCAATTTCGACAAATCAATCAATCCTGAAGTTGTGTTCTGTGCAAGAACTGACCTTGTTCCCTCATTTGTGTCAACTGCATATATAGATGTATTTGGTCGCTCCCTTTGGTCGGTCAAGAAATCAGCAACCATCATTCGCGCAACATCGTGCATGTCTAAATCGTTAAATGTTTTTTGTGGATTAAACACACCACCAGGAATAACAGAAGATATGTCTTCTCGTATATAGCTTCTCGCGTTTCCTTGTTTGCCAGCAAATAATACATCTGGTGATTCAAGTCCAAGGTGTTGTTGAACATCTGAGGCGAATCTTTCGGCAATATGCTGAAATTTTTTGGGCTGATTATAAACAAGATATCCTTTTCCATTTACATCTATGGCGGTTATCCCACCCTGAAGCTCTCGCTTTGAAATATTTGAAGAACGTTTTATCACCTCTGCAATTATCGATGAGTGAACATCAGAAATATTTCCTCCAGATGATATGTGTTGGAGCGCATATTCAACATTTTTTATTAATTTCCCCTTTGCGGCAAAAGAAATAGTTTCTCTTTCCGTTGGTGTCATTTCTGGCTTGACAAGTTTTCTGTTTTTGAATAGTGACTTTACCCAAGCCAAGTCTTTGCCTATTCTTTCGTTTGGATTTTTGATGCCAACAAAATTTTCTGAATATGAGAGTCCTGGTCCTATTTCAGAAGCAACAAATTGTAATCTTTTTGCGGGGTCATCATCATTATCTATTTCGGCAGCAGAATTTACAACTCTTCCCAATTTTCTTCTTTCGCCAACCGAAAGTTTTCTTGCTTTTTCTAGGGTCAAAGTTGAACCGCCCGGCAAAACATAAATCAAAGACCTTATTCCCGTATTGGAAAGAAGTCCCAGTTCTTCGCCGCCCACATCAGAGGGAGAAAGCGTTGACATCAACATGGTCGCGCCCTCCATGTCTCTGTTGTCTGGAATTGCACGAAGAACTTTATTGGGAACAACTGGCTCAAGAACAAAACCATCTCTTCTAACCATTCTTCTCGCTTTTTCATTCGAAGATTTATTGAATTTTCCTATTTGTTTGGTCAAATCAGGAACAACCCTAGATACCTCTTGTTTGTTATCGGTTGCAACTTTTGGTATGACCGGTGCCCTACTAACAATTATGTTGCTATCACCCCTAATACCAGTTATTGGTGTTCCGGTTGTTCTTGATGTTGGGGCAATCGCGTTTCTGATTGCTCGCAAAGCTGCACCGAGCACAGAGGGGATATCAAACAACTGAGCACCACACGTGGATAGTCTGTTATCGGTAAATCTTCCTCCATACTGATAACCCTCTGGGCACCTATAACCACGATTTTCTCCAGGAAGAGAACCACCACGCCTGCCACCGCCAAAACCAGGTGTCACCGCTCTCCAAAATGCAGACCTAACCGGAGAGCGAATTGGACTCATGTCCCCGGGAACTATGGTGCTAATAATTGAGCGCCCTATCTGTCTTCCAACATTTGCCTTGAATTGCATTCCCCCAGATTCCGGGGAAATAACTTTCCTTCTATTGTTTCCGTTTCTTTTTGATAATGCTTTAAAAGTAACAACATTTTTGTTGTTTTGAATTGCCATTCCGCGCAAATGGTCTATTGACTTTTTATTTTCGGGGTCCACAAAAACGACTCTGTAAACATACACCTCTGAAGCATTGTCTTTATTCACAGCATTCATCCTCTATTGATTTTGTATTAAATCTTGGCATTGCTTTTTCTTGTCCTGATTCGTCTTCGCCAACCTGTTCCCAATTATTTGCATCTCTCAGAAAATCTATAAATTTTTCTTCAAGTTCAACAAAATCACGGAGAACAGATACAGCATGTGAAAAATCGTTCTCTGTTACCACATTCGATTCTTCCGATTTAAATTCTGTTGAATCAATAAATTCATAAAAAAACACGTCATCGCTTTTTTGACCACGGACCAAATTTTTTGGTTTTTTGCCAGTTCTGATTCTTAAATTAAATTGTCTATCATTCCAATTCATGAGTTTTCTTATTTTCCCGCGACAGTTTTTCATTCCGGGGTGATGACAACCTTCGTTTGGCCACAACCCGGTTGTCTCATGATGCAACCATGCGCATATGTTGCTAAGCGGATATAGTTCCGGATGATTGGCAAGAATAACCCTGCAACGTCTAAACCCACCTGGTTTCTTCATAATTGGGCGCCAGTAGCGAAGAAGTCTTTCAAGATTTCCCCTACGCGGTCCATAGCCGCGCAAAATATCGCCAGTAATTAATTCCTGTGGAATCAGGCCACCGAGTGGGTCTGCCTTTGTTAAATTTTCTTCCATTTTTAATTACTCTCTAATTGACGAAGGAGAATCATCGCTGTCCAGGCTTGTTTTCTGGATTGAGCATCGGGAAAAGTTAGATTCCTTATATCAAACTTTACCATTTCGTCATCGCAGCATGGCTGTGCAGACTTTGTTTTAATTTTTTGGTCAGATTTTGGTTTTTTGTTAACTGTTTTCTTAAATGTTGAAACTTTTTGATTAACTGCGTCTAGCTTTTTTTTGTTTTTTCCTAGGGCTTGATATATGTCCAATCCCTCAAGCAACACTTCATTTACTGGTTTTGTCTTATTTAAAAATGTATCTTTCCAATTTTTTTTGGTTGCTCCATTCCATAGGAATTTGTGAAATTTGGTTGTTGTGATTTTGACTAAACCACCACACGAATTTACAAAATCAAACAAGTCAAGCTCAATCATTGAATTATCTGGTCGAACAAGAATTGCATCTTTTTCGTCGTCTAGCGCATCAATATCGTAATAAAGTTTGTCATCTTCTACGCGGGCTATAAGTATGGCTCTCATTTTTTGTCCCCAGAAGAAACTAGCATTTCAAGTTTTGAATTTTTTTTCATTTCTTTTTTGAGTTTTTTTGCTTCTTCGATTAGTTCATTGGCAATATTTTTCTTCAAAATATCTTCGACCGAATCGCCTGAAGCCGCGTTTAGATTATAAGTTTTTGGATTGTCTATATTTATTCCTTTGGCGTGTGCAAAATTTACTTTTGCAAATCCCATTTTTTTGTACTTTTCTCTCACTTTTTGAGCAGCCCGATATTGTTTTAGGGCTTGCATGCTTTGCGTAGTCAGTGGTTTCCCACCCGAAATTTTATAAAAATAAGCTATTTCTGCTTCAGTGAATCCAGCTTTTCTCAAAGTTTCAGCGATTGACTTGTCGTCAATAACATCTGAAATATCCTCTTGATTTGCAGAATTTAATATTTTTGAAAATGGATAATTTATTGATTCAACTTCATTTTTATCAAATCCACCCAAAATGTGAGCTTGTATTTGTTCGTTTTCAAAATTTTCTGGTGCCGATTCTCCAATTTTTCTAAATGGTGAATTTTTGGGTTTTTTGGAATTTATGCTGGAAATATCGTTATCCATATGTGAAGTCAGCATGTTGATAATTGCTTCTTTATCTTTTCCATTTTTGTTTGTTGTAAACGATTGCGCTATGTCTCTCCTTGAGCCAGAATTAACCAAGACTGGTTTTGTTCCATTTTTCATTGAGCTTCCCCTAGAATAAGCGGTTCTCTCTGCAACTTCGGGTTTAAGGACTATTTCTATTTCGCCTTGTGCGGTAAGACCATCGCCATACATGTCCTTGTCGGAAATTTCAAATATTGGATTATCATCTATGGTGCTGTTTATCTTTTTTTTCTTTTCTATATGTGAATTATGAATCATGTATCCAGAAACTGGCCATAGGTCATCATCTTCATCATTTATTAATCCATTTGATGTCCAATAATCTGAACGAACTTTATTCATTGATGATTCTTCTGGGTCAATATCAAAATTTTCGTCTCCAAATTTTCTTCTATCAAAATCAATTCCTGTAGTTCTTTGTCGATATGCGTCTTGTCGCATATCTATCATTTCAGATTCATTTGGTAGTGCATCAAACCCGTCCATAAATGCATTTTTTATGGCGCTTGCTTTTGTTGCCATTCCATCAAAATCGTTTGTGCTCAAATCTGTTGTGATTTTTGATTTTTCATAATCATTAATTAGGTCTAGTTCCGCCATTGCGTCAAGTGTTAATTTTGTAATTGTTTCACCAGAAACATATTTTAGTTTGTCTGTAAAATCATTTAATTCCGCCATTGTGGAACCTTTTTGATACTCGGACATTTTTGTTAGTGCAAACAATAATTTTTCTTGTGATTGTTCATCTATATTGGTTTTTTCAATAGCTTTTTTCACGGGTTTGAGTATTTTTTGTGTTTTATTTCCTGTTGCCGACCGGCGCGCACCAGAAGAAAGTCTTCCACTCGTCTCAGCCAATTCTCTGGTTTTTGGTCTTCTTCTATTGGTGAAACGCCTAAGAATATTCTGTGCTCTCTCGCCCCTGGAAATTCCAAGAATTGCGCCAATGACAAGCATGTCAAGTGCAGCGCCTGCGCCGTCGGTCTTTGAAATTGCTCTTGCTCCGCTGTCAATCCACATATCGAGAAGGTTCAATGAGCTAGTACCGCCAGCGCCAGAAGGAAATAATGCCTGTGTTGAATTATTGAAGTATTTGCCATCTATCAACATTCTCAACGCGGTTATCACCATTCGTGCAGCTGCTTTTGTTCCGGTCCTTACAGTTTTATCTTCAGCATATTTATCAACCAGTTCGCCAACAACTTTTCCAAGTTTTCTTAAATTTTCACTTTCTTCATCAGATATTTGACCTTTAACACCATCAATAAACTCATCAATGAATTTGTTAAATTCTTGATTTCCTTTATACTCGTTTATTGCTCCATATATTTTTTCCGGTTCAAGGCCAGATATTTTGTTGGCAACAGAATCGATAGTGCTTTTAAATTCTTCACTTATTTTTATGTTGTCGAAATCAATATCGTAGTTATTTAATATTGCGTCTACTTTTCCTTTTTGTAGCAAATCGTCAATTGAAGAAAACGTAGATGCTAATTCAGCTCCAGTACGTTGGCGGTCGCCGGTTCCGACACCAAACAATTGTCTAACTGATTTTCTTGACCTTTGTTTTATTTCAATTAAGTTATTCAATTTACGCTTAAGTCGCTGTGCTTCTTCTTGTCTTTTTTCTTTTAGGAATTCTGTTTCGCCAGATTGTGGCGTATTTAGTTTCTTTAATTGTTTTCTTGTCTCATTAATTTGTTCTTGAACAGCTCTTCTTCCTGAGGAAAGCCTGTCGCTTTCGTCATCGGTTCCGACACCAAACAATTGTCTAGCTGGTTTTCTTGACCTTTGTTTTATTTCAATTAAGTTATTCAATTTACGCTTAAGTCTGTTTACTTGTTCTAGCCTCTTCTCTTTCATAAATTCTGTTTCGTTATCTTGTGGCGTATTTAGTTTCTTTAATTGTTTTCTTGTCTCATTAATTTGTTCTTGAACAGCTCTTCTTCCAGAAGAAAGTCTTTCCGTTTCTTGAGTTTGTGTTTTTACACCCTCGGGTCGTCTTGCCCTTCTTGCTTCTTGTCTCGCACTCGCCTCATTTCGTCTTTTTATTTCGCTTTCTTTATAAAGTATGGATTCGCTAGTGTTATTTAATCCAATAGAATCAACTCTTAAGAATGTTCCTTTTTCATAAATTTCGTCCATTTTTTCTATTAGTCCACCATCCCCTGCCGCATCACCGGAGGTGCCAAGCTCGTTGTGTATGGCGTCGACTTCCTCTTTTGTGATTTTGGGTATTTTGTCTATTCCGAATTTGTCCGGGGTATACGATTCGTCTTCGGAAGCCTTGAGCGATGCCGGTTTTATTCCAAGCCGGTCTTGATATATTTTTGAAATTGTGAGAAGCTCAATTATTCCCATCTCTGCCCTTCTCACTGGCAGACCAAGCATCTCTAGGTCGTCTATGGATATATCCCCAAAGTCTTCAGCTATGACCCCATTGGAGACAACTTTGCCCATTATTCTGTGATGTCCATCGAGAATGTAACCCTCGTTGGAAATCAATATCTTTTTGAAAAGACCACTTTCTCTGCGCAATCTGTCAATTTCTTTTTGTCTTTCTATTGGGTCTTTTATGTCTCTGAGCGCTTTGATTGCGCCAGTAATATTCCCAGCAATACCGGCCATTTGGGGGGCAACAAGCTCATTCTGTGATGCCATCAAGTTTTCTGGCTTTACCAATTCGTCGTCTTTAAATTTGACACCTTGCTTTTTTAGAAAATCGGTAAACGGGTCCAATCCATCTACCTCAACCAGCGAATAGTCAAGGTGGGAAAAGAAATTGGCTTTTTCTTCGTCTGTGAAAACATCAGCTGGGTCTGGTTCTTGTCCAGCCCGCATTGCAACAACAATACGATTCCATTTCTCTCCGAGTCTCTTTAGTTCTCTTGCCGTTATTGTTACCCCATGCCTATCCATTGTCTCTTTTATTTCTTTTGCTGTATATTCGACCTTTTTTATTTCGAATTTCTTTTCTGGATTCGCTAAATCTTTTTGCTCAATTCCTGCTGGCTCAAATCCCACGCCGACAATTTCTTCTAGTATTTTTATGTCTTTGTCAAGTTGTTCTTTTTCTTTACCGGCTGGCATTTTCTTTGCTCTATCTTTTAATTCTTTGAGTTTTGCTGAGTTTTCATGAAACATATGAGCTGATGCCACGTCTGCTTCTGCCAACTGTGATGCCCACATTCTCATGGCAAGTGAATCGTTGTTTATTGCCCTACCAGCAACCTGCGGCATATTTTTTCTTTCTATGTCGAGTGATGAATTACAAAACAGGTTTTTTCCATCTATATAAAACGCGCACATGTTTATAACATCCACGCCTTTGTCTTTGAGGTCTTTTAGTTCTTTCTGTATCTGTTTAGCGACTTCTTGAACCATTTTTGATTCTGAATTAAGTTCTGGCATTTCAACTGTTTGACCAAGCGACAACAAGGACGCGGCGATTTCGGGATTATCTGTTTGATATATTATTTTTTTGGTAAGCTTCGAACGTCTTATTTCTCCATTTTTATCTTTTGCTCGAGATATGCCGAGAATCGATAGCTCTATGTCATTTAAGCCGTTAATCCAATTGTCTATATTGTCTCGAATAGCTTTTTCAGCGTCTTGCTTGTTCATGCCACTGGTATCTACTTCAGGAATACGGGCAAGTTTGTCTTTTATTTTTTCTTTTACTTGTACTACAAAATCCGCTTCTCTGTCTTTTCGGTTTAGTGGTCGCTGTCTGCCAGACGACAATCTTTCTGCTCTGCGCGACGTCCCCCTGACAACGGAAGAACCAGTAGTTCTGGTTGCTCTAATTTTTCCGGTTTCTGAAAATTCGTCTAGTTCTGATTCCCGCATTCTTACGCGAGGCTTCTTGTCTAATCCAATATGAAATTTTATAGCAACTCTTTCAACGATGTCTTCAAGTTCTTCGCTCGATTTTGAATCTATTAGCTCTACGACTTTTTCATCTATATCGTCTCTGTCTATATCGAAACCATCATCAATTGGATTTTTGAGTGCCTCAAAAACATTTCTTGGTTTTGCCATTATTGGTTCTGGCCGTCCGGTTATTGGTTCTGTATATTTTTTGCTTGGTACTGCAGGAAGTGGGCCGACGCGTTCAAGAATTTGCTCAAGCTCGCGCCGTAGGCGTTTATCTTCTTCAATAATTTTGTCTGGCGATTTTCCTATTGCCCTTATTGGTTCTGGCTGTCCGGTTATTGGCTCTGTATATTGTTTGCTCGGTGCTGCTGGAAGTGGGCCAACGCCTTCCAAAATTTGTTCAAGTTCGCGCCTCAAGCGTTTGTCTTCTTCAAAAATTTTATCTGGTGATTTTCCTATTGATTGTGGTTTTTGGGAGGCTTCTTCACCAATTCTTTCTTGACGCATCCCTGACGACTCTCGCCCCTCTCGCTGTAATTCGCGTCGCAATTTTCTTATCTTGCGTTGTCGCTCTTCCCGTGTCATCGTTATTGGGCCAGGCCGAAATGGTCCGCTTTCTTCTCTTTCCAGCATTTCAAGTAGCGATTTGGGGTCAAGCAGCAGTTCCTCCAAACTGCGCCTCATGTCTCTATCTTCTTCAAAAATTTTGTCTGGCGATTTTCCTATTGTTTCGGCTCGCATGCTAAGTGATTCGCGACCTGATTCTCTTACGGTTTTTCTAAGTTGTTTTATTCTTTTCATTTTTTGTTCAGCAAGAGGGGTATTTTCTGGTTTTGCCATACTCAATTCAGTTTCAAGCAAATTCAACTCATTTAGTGGGTCGCTAATCCATTTGGCTATATCAAAATTTTTACCGACTACATCATTTTCTTCATCTCTGTCTTTTGAATACTCACCAAATGAGCCACCATACTCTTTTGCCTTTTTGACAATATTCTTTGAAGAGAGACGTATCTCTTCCGAATCGCCGCTCCTGCCAGAAGAAAGTCGTTCTGGTTTTTCTATAATTTTTTTATCAGCTATTGTTTTTACTTTTCTAGACGCTGACTTTCTCCAGATTGCATCTCCCTTACCGTTGGCCAAGTCTTTTGCCAAATCATCGACTACATCTATTGCTCCCTTTTGGGAAGATATCTCAACACGAATTGTTCCATCTGGGTCTCTTCCGATGACCGTCAATTTTCCTGGTGGAATAACAAATGCTTGTTTATCGTCGCCTTTTGCTGTCGGAAACAAACCACGGTCACCCTCTTTTACGCTAACTATTACTCGTCTCTGCTTTTTCCCAACTTCTGCTTTTTTGTGGTTTCGTCCAATTACATTGCCCTTGATGAAGTTTTTGTGCTCATGTTCTTTGCCAACTGAGCGACCAGTAAAAGTTCCTGGCTCAACATCTATAATTGCTTCGAATTCAAAAGGCTCAGAAACGGATGAAGAATCCATCGCTTCAAGGGTAGGAATCAAAATGTTTTCTACCTGTTGCTCCATCGAGCCTTCGGATGTTGATTTTGGATTACTTTCAAGGGCAAGTCTTTGGAGTCTTTGATTTCTTCTATTCATTGCTCTTCCGGCGGAAGCATTTTTTTCTGGTTTCAATATCTCCGCTATGTCTTTAGAGACAAAATCGCCCATTTCTTTTACTGCCTGGGCCTGTTCGGTTGTTATGCGCTTGCGAAGTTTTTTTCTTTCGGATGAAGCGTGGTCTTTTGCGTCTTTTGAGCTCTTGAACGTTTTTTTCGGCTTGACTTTCGGCGTAAAGCGTTCTTCTATATTTTTTTCCAATTCCCTTTTTATTTGATATCGTTTTCTTTTATCTCCCTTATCAATTGCTCTCTCAACATATTCGTCAATCAGCGCCTCTCGTTTTAGGTCAGCATTTATAAGCTCTTCCTCGCTATCAAACTTCATAACATCAAGTGCGGCTAATTCATCAATTAGTTCTTTTGCACTTAATTTTTTTGCTTCTTTTTTAAAAAATTCTAGTTTTTGTTCCGAAAGAGCTTCTTGGGCTTCATCGACAGTCAGTTTGCCGGCTGCCCTTCTTCGTTCATAAACCATTTCATTAAATCGAGATGTTTCCGCGCGCGTACCAATCCCGTATTTTTTCTTCCATTCATTTCTCGTGATATTAAACGCTTCATCGTAAAATTCTTTTTCTATTTTGTGTTTAGCAAGCCGGGTTTTGAGTTCATCTATTTTGCTGTCTAATTCTTTAAAATTTTTGCTATCTGGTTTAAATTTTGACTGCTCTTTTCTTAGCATTTCTATTTCGTCGGCGACGTTTTTGATTTTAATGCCGGCATTTTCTGACTGTAATTTAATATCAATAGCAACATCAAAAAAATCATCCTCTGAATCATTGCCCCCTCTTAGCGCGGTACGCAATTCTTTGAGCGCATTGCGTCTTGCTGCAAGTTCTAAATCGGCTTCAGAATCTGGCATTTTTGACTCTGGAACATCTACTGACGTGTCATCTCTTTTTGCTGTTCCAGGTTTAATTGATTCAATATATCTTTCTGAAGCTTTGACCCTTGCTTCGTCGCTCAATTTACCTATATGGTCATCTAGGGAAAAAAGAGCTTCATCTACATCATCTCCACTTATGAATCCGCCCTCACGCAACGCCCATATCTCTGTTTGTGCCTCCAAAATTCCTATGCCGTTTTTTCCCTTTGAGAAATATGATTCTTCTGGGTATGCACCATAAACATTTTTTAGATTTCTTAGTTTTTCTACTTGTTCATCTGACATATATTTGTCAATATTGGCCATTATGCCAATCAAATCCGTACTGGTAAGTTTTTTAATATCTGTCACTTCTCTTGCATTAAATTTTTTGCCAGTATTGGGGTGTACGAATGCCTGCACCACAAACCTTCCGTTTACAGCAATTTCGGCAGCTATCGCATCGTATATTTGTTTTGTTTGTATGGAATGTCCAATTTCGTGAAGTGCTATATGCCGACCCATTCCCTCAACGCCACCCGCAAGACCGGCCATGTGGTTGGCATGCAGGTCTGCTCGTGCCATAAAATCTGCGACTGCCGCTGCTCGCTCGGAATCACTCCCCCCGCCAGTTGCGGTAACGAGAAGTCTTTCGTTGAAAGCAAGTTTTGGAAGTTTTGCTTCTTGATTGCTCATTATTATTGACATGTTGAAATCAATGTTTGAATTCCCTTTGCCATCCATCATCGAGCCGCCCTCGTCGTCGGCATCCATGCCGTCTTGTAAGGTGAGTCTTCTAACTGATTTCATGTGTTCTGGCATTCGTGTAAATTGCTCAAGATTTGCTTCTAGAATTCCTCTTTCTGTGGCGTAGTACCTCTGTATGTCGGCTTTTACTAATCTTTCTCTTTGTTCATTGGTGAGTGCAAAATCCAGTGTTTCTTCAACATCATTAATACGTCTGCGAACCATTTCTTCAACTTGTTCCGGGGACATTCTTTCTAGGTTGACCGTCCACAATCCTCTGTCTTTCAGTTCATCAAAAGTTTGTTGCAGGTCAGCATTTGTTGCCCGAGCCGACTCAGATGTATCGACGCCAAGTTCTTTTTGTAAATTCGAAACTGTCTTTTTTGATTGTGCGAGTCTTTTTTGAGCATTTATTAACCCATTCCTAAATGTTCTCAAATCTGATGGAACATCAATCTCAGACCAATCTGGAGCAACCGACCTACCGGTTACTGGGTCAAAACCTGGTGCACGAGCACCCGGAACAAGATATTTGACAGCTCTATTCATTGGAAGATTGGATATTCCCTGGTCGTCGTCCCATCCGCCAGTTTGTGTCCAATTTACAAATCTTCTAGCAAATCTTGTAAATCCGGCCATTTCTCCGGCGTCGGTTACCTCTACGGCTTTGTCATGAATAAATCTTGCTATGCGAGAGGGACTTGCACCAAAACACGTTGTTCCGTACATGTCCGTGAATTGATTAGCCGCTGGTGTTCCAGGGGGACACCTAAACTTGTTTGCTGCATCTCTTACTATTCCTATTGCCGCAGCAGCTCTTCCAATAAGAGAGCCACCAGGAATTCTTGCAGACAGTGGTCTTCCTGGTAATTTTTTTGTTTGAATTAATCTATCTAAGCGTTTTGTATTTAGCGGTTGCGGAATGCTGTCGTCCGTGAATTCCTCACCCGAAAACATGCTAAATGGATTTATCGTTTTTTCCGAAGATTGAATTATGTCATCTGTTTTTGGATTGACTTTATACTTTTTTAGTACTATCTGTGGTTTTTTTCGCAACTCACCCGATGCGTCATCTGGGTTTTTTTTCACCCAACCGAAATTCGGCTTCTGTTTTAACTCATTTGTTCTGACTGACATATATGATGGAAACAAACGAAGCACCATGTCCGGGTCTTCCCCATTGGCGTTTGGCTCATATACGAATCCGCCTTCCCCTTCGAGTCCTGGTGGCAAATCTCCTCCAAACTCTCTTTTTCGTGAATCGGTATCCGTGTATGTTTGTTTTTGACCAGATGCTGATTCCCCGATTGTTCCACCCAGTGATTTTGTGGCTATGTCTGGATTTAGTCGTTCTGTTTTCGCAGACAACAAAATTGCATGTTTAAAAGCAATAGCTCTAGCATTTTTTTCTTCAGCGCGTCGCCTGGGCGCAAAAAGACGCTCCGATGTGTGATGTCTCGTTTTTTTCATGTTTTACCCGAATGTTCGGGTAGGTGTTTATTTTGTTTCGCTGTCGATTTGGTCTTCCAAAAGCTGGAATTCGACAAGCGAAGCCATGAATGAAGCATCGCCCACCTCTGTTTCGCTCTTTTCGCTTGAGCCGGCAATCCAGTTTGCTGGAATCAGACTTTCAGCTTTTAGTGCTCGTGCGCGCTTCATTATGTGTTTTTTGGCAATATCTTTATCTTTTGCTCTACCAAAAGCTTGAATTGCATTTTTCAAATCAGATTCATTAACTATCGGGAATGAACCGTCTGGAAGCGCTTTACCTTCTTTTGCCAATACTGTTCTTTGCTCCTCCGAAAAAGCACGCTTAATTGCTATCTCCGCGGCTTCGGCTTCTATTTCACGAGCCTCATCCTGTTCGTATCTGTCGTATCCCAAAACTTCACCATCAAGAGAAACAAATACGTCATATGATTTTCCGTCGAATCCCTCAATCTCGACTGCGTACGTATCAAATCCCTCAAATACGTCCGGCTCAACAGCAACGACCTGGCCATCAATTGACTTTACCGCTATTTCTGCAGCCTCTGTAAAATCAATGAGTTTGTACTCTGAGTAATCTGATTTTTGTTCAAAGTCAGATATGTCAAGCTTATGAAAGCCCATAATTTCGGCACTTGTTCCGTCAACAAATACTTCTTTAACCGAACCGTCTTTTGCCTGAACATCGACAACAAACATGTCGGCATCTGAAGAATATCCAGAATCAACAACAATTCCATCGAACATCTGTTCAGCAACACCTTCAGCGTGAAGTATTCCGGGCAAACCTTTTTCTGACACGCAGCCACCAGGGCAATCATCGCACACCGGCGATGAACCCGGGTACGCCTTGCGTTCAAGTGCACACAAGTATCCAAATGCACCTATGTCTGCCGATTTGATTCCCAGTGAGTTTATTCTTGAGCGACGAACCTCTTCCCAATACGTATCAGATGGGGAGAATGACTTTCCTTCCATTTCCTCATCTTCGTCCTCTTCATCTGGCATCTCGTCTTCTTCGAGTTCCTCTTCTTCCTCTTCTTCTTCTTCTTCTTCTTCGTCTGGAGCTTGCATCTCTTCGTCGTCTTCGTCGTCTTCGTCGTCTTCGTCCATTAGGGCCTTCCTGCCAGCAGTACGGCGACTCTTCTTTGCATATTTCATTTCTTCTTCAGCGTCGGCGTCTTCCTCTTCCTCTTCCTCCTCCTCTTCTTCTTCTCCATCTGTTTCCATATAAGCTTTTGTTTTATTTTTCTTCCACGACTTTTTGGACTTTGATGGCATTTCGTCTTCCATCATCTCCTCATCATCTTCCATCATCTCTTCATCGTCTTCTGCGTCTACATCCATTTGTTTGTATCCCATTGATGCGCAGTCGCCCTTGCATTCTGGGCAGGCTTCACCAACCATTTTGTTTTGTGCTTTGCACATAATGCCTTTTGCTTCTTTGGCATCCATGTCTTCGTCTTCCAAATCTTCTTCGACTTCTTCTGGGCTATTCATGCCATAGCCTTTTTTCTTTTTGCTCTTCTTCTTCATTTTTTGTGGCATCTCTTCATCCACTTCTTCAACTACTTCTTCTTCGTCCATCTGGGAAACTGGAACCATTTTCATTTCTACAGGAGTTGCGCCACATTTGGCACAAATTGCAGCACCCTTGACAAACCCGCACTCACCAACACCAGCGCCCTTGGCGCATTTCAATACATTCCCATCGCCATCGATGCCAACAGTTGCTTTTTCGTTGTAGCTCATAGAACTCCTGAATGTGCAGGGAAATACCGTTGCTGGCATTAACCATTAATTAAATTGTACTAAATTATAACCTACCACGGGGTTTTGTCACGTATTGACAATATTTTAATTAATTTCAATCCTCTTCTTTTTTCAAAATTGTTCGATTGCCAAGTTTGGGGAATCTTGTGAGCTTTGTGACTTTTCCATCTTCTTCTATTCTCTTTCTTGCTGCTCTAAGTTGTTCATCGCTAAATATGTCATCAATTGTGTATTTTGTTCCAAATATGTCGTTAAATCTGTTGACAAAATTCTGCAGGTCGGATTTTCCGAATCTCGGTTCGTCGCCCTTATTCTTGCTAAATCTTTTTCCTTTTGCTTGTTCTGCAGCGTTTAGAGTTGTTCCGATATCTCGAGTTCCAAAAATTGTTTCCATTGAGGTGTAGGAGGCAAATTCTGAACCATCAAATTTTGTAGATATCAAGTTTGCAACTGTTTCGTAGACAACATCTTTTCTTCTTGCAAGCTCATAATCAAGACGCTTGCCGGCATCATTTGATTTAAATACCGATTTTGCGTCTTTGATAACACCAATACGAATAAGTTCCGATATAACAGCAATGGGCACACCCTCTGACCTGTATCTTTGCGCAGTTTTACCTCCTGGGGCAACAAGTTCTGTTTCTTTCTTTGTGGCGGATATCTTCTTTTGTAGCTTTTCTTCCCATTTTTTATCATTTGGGTCAATCCCAAGAGCTTCCAATAATTCTTGCAGCTTAAATTCAGCTTTGGTTGTTTTTTGTTCTACAGAATCATTGTCCGTATCTTTCATTTTTATTTTTGCGTCTGGTATTGGCTTTGTTTCTGGGTCGTAGCCCTCAAAGGTTAGGTCTACGTCTGCGTCCTTGTATGGCCTATCTGCTTCGTAATCACCATCAAATGGAAACTGACCAGATGTTTTAAATTTATCCAAATCATCATTTAGTTTTTCGTAATCGTTTTGACTAATTACTGTCCCATCTGGCTTTCGCCACCGTGGGTATGCGTCTTTTCCAAACGCTTCTGTCATAAATCTTTGTCTCATTAATGAACGGTTTGCGTTTTCGAAGAATCTATCCATCGAATTCTCTGCTCCCCCAAAACCATCTTCATCAGGCGTAGTTGGTGAAAATAGTTTCCACAATGGGAATTCTTTTGTGTTTCCGATTTCTGCAATTAAATTCATAACATCGTTGTAACTAATTGCTGCATCTTCTCTGTCCATTTTTCTTATTGACGAAAAATCAGTTATCCCCAATAGTGATGCCAATTCTATATTGTTCAACTCCCTTGTTGAATTGTTTTTATCGGGTACGGATATTGCCCGCCTAAGTTTTGCAATCGGAAGCATCCAATTTTCTGGATTTGCGGTTTGTGTGCTATTCGTAGAGATGCTTCCTATTGTTACTTTCCCTCTTTGTTTCATTCTTTCGCCAGTCTCGCTCATTGCCTTCTTTATCGCGCTACTTCTTTGATTTTCGTCACTGGTGCTTATGGATGTTTTAAGCGACCAGCCAACTTTACCGAAAGCTCGCCAAATTTGTCTTGCCATATTAACTTGTTCAGTTGTTCCACCAAACCCATCAAGTCTTGATTTGGTGGCAGAATCCGGAAGGCCACCGCTTGATAGTCTTTCTCCACCTCCAGCTCTGCGTAGTCTTCTTTCTTTTCTTCCGCTAGAAATTCTTTCATCGCTTGGGGGTGAAGGAAGTTTGCCCCTCTTAATTAAGTCTTGATATTCTGCTTCCATTTCTTCGTCTGTTGGGACTTTCGGCAATAGGTCATTTTCTATTAAATCTTTCATTATTTCTTCATCATCTGGGTCTAGTTCGCCCCTCTTAATTAAGTCTTGATATTCTGCTTCCATTTCTTCGTCTGTTGGGACTTTCGGCAATAGGTCATTTTCTATTAAATCTTTCATTATTTCTTCATCATCTGGGTCTTCGATGTCACCGATGCGACCATCGTCTTCACCAGAAGAAAGCCTTTCTCTTCTGGCCGCTCTACGTGACGATTTGCCTGAACTAAGTCTTGCGTATTCTTCGTCTTTGTCATCGGTTACGTCGAATATCCAGGAAAGACTTCCCATTACGAGAACTTTCTTGGCGCGCGTCGCAGCAACGTACTGAAGTCTCAAGTCTTCTTCCGACATCGCATCAAGCTTTTCTTCTGGTGTTTGTGGGCCAGGACCATCTTGTGATGTGCCGCCACCCTTCTCACCTACACTTTCCCAATATCTGTCCTCACCGACCTCGCCCTCGTCCCTTTTTTCTGGGGTCTTGAAATCATCACCAAGAACAATGTAATCGTATTCAAGGCCCTTTGACCTATGGGCAGTTTGTGCGACAATATCGACCCCACCATCCGAACCCGCTTTTTGAACTGGGGCAACCACCCATTCGCCTTCTGCAAGACCAAAATTACTTCTAATTTTTTCTATTTTTGCAACAGCATCATCGACAGAATCAGCTTCAAAATACCATTCACCTTTTCCGTTATTTGCGTTTTTATCCCATCTGAGTACTCCAGCTTTTATTTTTTCTTTCTTTCTCTGGTCCGCTTTGCCGCCCAAATGGAAATACGTGTTTCCGCTAAGGCTGGCGCGGATTTTTCCATCAGAAGATTTTACAAAAGAAAAGTCAAGACCGTTTATAGCAACTTCATTCAGAATTCCCTTTGCTGAGCCAGACTCTACTGCTCTAACAAGTTTTGTGCGAGAAGAGTATGGTCCGGAGTCATCCTTTAGCATCCCATCTCTGACCAGCTTCTTTATGTCGTTAATAATTTCTACTGCTTCCTGTGGGGAAGAAGTTTCTCTTATCCATCTTTCGTTTGGCTTGTCGTATCTGAATCCATGCTTTCCGGCAAATATTGGTTTTCGCGCCATAAACAGAGGAAGCAAAGCTTTGCTTGTGGCGTTTAGGGCTATCTTGTTTCCATCTATTGACGCAACCATTGTGCCGTCTTCAATAATTTCAAATTCTGCCTTATCTATGACCTGCGAAACAGTTACTGTGTCTTCATTGATTTTTTCTTCGTCAATTGTTTCTATCTTATCTATAATGTTTCTTAATGTATCAAATCGAAAACCCTCATCTGCCAACAGTCGATATGCTGTTTTCGCCTGAACATTGTTAGAAGATTTTTTCTTCTTCAGTGCTTTGGGGTCAACATCTCGTCGAAGTTCTTCCCACGTTTTATATTCATTAAATGGTGCATATCTCTTTGCTGGCGGAGTTCCTTTTTTGTCGTTCATTAGCCACTGGGCATGGTCAACCATGTTGTTTAGGTCTTCCTTGAACGTGGAAACGGAGCCAGTTCGCAATCCAGCTCTCTGCGCTGCAATTATTCGCTTGAAAGCCGGTGCATTTGTTTGTGTTAGATAAGCAAAAGTTTCTCGTTTGCCATCTGGTTTAATCTGTCTATTTACCGCTCTTGCAACTGATTGCGGACCGTATGGCTTTTCTGGGTCAAATCCATCTAGTTCCGACTCTTCTCTGAGAACGGAACCATTCTTGCCACGACCCAAAAGTCTCATTTTTGCAGATTTGGGAACTTTGCCTTTTCCTTCTTTTTTCCTCTGGTGTGCGGCAAGGAATCTGTTTGCGAAACCAGCAATAATTTGATTAAATCTAAATGATTCCGTTAGGGTTAAATCGTATTTCGCTTTAAATTCATCAAGCTCGTCTACTGCGCCTCTAAATTCATAAATGGCTTGATTGCTATCACCGACAACTATTTTTTGAATTTGTTGATTTTTGACGATAGCGGTCATAACTGGGTTGGCATCTTGTGCCTCATCAAACAAAATAATATCGTTGCCCATTATATTTTTTCTCATGCCAACACCCGATGAAAGGTCTGGATTCGTCAGGGCAAATTTTTTCATTACGTAATTTCTTCCAAGTTGTATTGGACTTTCTGGATTGAATGAGTCATCCCACATTTTTTGTGCAACAACAACCAATTGCTTCGCCAAATCGTCATTCATGGATATGTCATATATCCCGGCCATTTTCTTAATGACGGATGTGCTCATCTTTGGTTCTGCTGAATTTGAGAATTCATTAAGAGCTTTTGAAAGTATTAATCCCTGTTCGTATGGGTCAACTTTGATTTCTATAACATTGCCCTGTTTACTAATGTATTGTGCTGTAAATTCTTTTAGTCCATAGTGAGAAGCAATGTCACTGTATGCGTTTGAGTAAATTAATTCTTTTCCATTTGGCAATTTGCTGCCTTTTGCATCATATTTTGCGCGTAGTGATTCATTCGGTTGCACTATTGCTGCATAAGCAACAGAGTCCCAGGTTCGAACTTCTACATTTCTGAATGGAGCGAATTTTTTTACGGCTTCTTCTGTCATTTTCTTTGTGAAAGTGAGATAAACAATCTTCTTAGAGGGTGCTTGGTCTTCTAATCTCTTCGCCAGCATTTCAAGAGTGGTTGTTTTGCCGGTTCCAGCAAGGGCTCTAACAACAACATCATCGCCAGTCATTACGGCATCCGTGATTAACTGTTGCTCATCTGTGGGTATTCTGTCAAAGCCGGCTGTTTTCCAATCGTATTTCATATTTTCTTGAACATCTTCAAGTGTCGTTGTGACTCTTCTTGGGCCGCTGCCAGAAGAAAGTCTTCCGTTTTGTGCGTCAGATATTATTTTTTTCGCTGCAGATTTTTCTTTTGGTCCAACATTTTGATTGTTTAGTCTTTCTTTTGCCCATGAAACATTAAATGCTTTTCCAATATTTTCTTGCAATTCGCTTATGTTTCGTGCGACATCTGCACTAATTTCGTAATTGACATCAAAAGCATAATCATTATCCAAATCAGCATCTGATTCGTTTTGAATTGCATATTTGATTGTTGGCAAAGAATCAAAAATACTTCTCATTTTCGCAAGTGATGAATTAACATAAGCAGAAACTTCTTTATTGTCTTCATCTGCAAGAGAGGAATTTAGAGCGTCATCAAATTGATTGTTCCAATATGATGCTTTCCCAGATGAGAGTCTCTCTTCTCCTGACAATTCTGCAATGCCAAACTTTTGGTCATCTATCGTATTTGTGTCACCCTGGTCGTCATCATAGGTGTCATCGTCGCCAACTTCTATTGGACCATCTTCGTCTTCGTCTTCGCCATCTTCTTCGTCCGAAATGTCGTTTTCTTTTCCGTCGGAATTCAGTTCATCAAGTTCGTCTTGCTCTTTTTCTGAAATGTCGGTGCCGCCTTCAATTATCTCTTCTATTGTGAGCTCGTCATCAGCTGGGTCTCCCTCGATGTCCTTGTCATCATCATCATCATCTTTTTTGTCAAGTGGCTCTGGATATGGGAACCTAAACCCATTTGGCTCACGAAGTGCTTCTGCGGTTTTTCTGTCTTCTGGATTTTTTGAATCTGCAAGCTCGTCGATATACCTGTTGAGCCTTGCAACGGCGTTATTTCTCCTATCTTCTCCCTCTGTCGTTCTCGTTCCAAGATAAAGTTCAGCAAGAACTCTGCCTGGGTCGATTCGCTTCTTTGCTCTCGTCAGGGCAACATAAACAATATTTAATTCTTCTCTAAATGCTTCCGAAATTTTTCCTTGTATTTCAAGTTCGTCATCAATGCTCCCAAACGCGTCTTGCCAAGATTCCCCAAGAACGACATCATCTGCTTCCATTCCCTTAAATAGCTGAGCGGTAGTTACAACGGCATCTGCACCGTTTGTGTTGGCGGCTTTTCTAATCTCACTTGCTGCTTCCTGAATTAATTCGGAAAGTTTTTCTTCACTACCGCCAACATCCTTGATGTCCAAAATGTAAGCATCATTTATGTGAACAGCATCTGCGCGCTGCGACGTATCGCCCTTTTCGACATATTTAAACTTGCCGGCAAATCTCGGGTCTCTTGACATAATTCGTTTTACGTCTTCCCTGTATGTGCCGCCTTTTCTTCCCTGTTTGCCATCCACTTTTGGTCTTGGCGTACTTAGTCCATGTCCACTTATTATTACCTTTCCTGTCCATTTTCCTGGAGAGTTTCCATCACCGCCAGCTATGTCGAGTGTGGCATATATTGTTCCAACGTCTTTCAAATCCAAAATTGGAATTGCCTGACGCTGTGAAGTCATTTGAGGTTTTTTTTGCTTGCTTGTTTTTGCGTTTTTTCTATTTGCTATCTCTCTTATTTGGGCAACGCTCATGTAGCCCCATTTTGTGCTCATTTTTATTGCTTGTCGCTCTGGGATTATTGTTGGTTCGCGCCATTCCATCTGTCCGCCAGCGCCAGCCTTTGAGTGTCCTTCGAGCATGTGAATATATGTTTTTGGAGATATGAATTTTGCTTTTCCGTCTTCGCCTCTGGTAAACATCAATTTCCACATGGCTGTCATTTGTTGATATCTCTTTTGGCCAAGACGTTTATCCACCTGCTCTTTTGTCCATATGTTTCCGAATAACGGTGAAGCTGGTGGTCGTCTTTCTGGGTAGGTCAATTTGTACTCATCTGTACCAAGAATCCACGCCGCGTGTTTAAAGAAAGCAATCAACTCTTCGTGTTTTTTCGCTGATGTGGCGATTTGTGGAGATAGTTTTTCCCAATTTTCTTGGCCTTCCCTTAAAGAATCGGCCAAATGCGTTGTTCTTAGATGTTGGGCCAATCTCGTTGCTGCTGTGAATATTTCGGCATTGTCTCGAGTTAGATATGCATAACTTCTTCCCTTTTGTGGAAGCAGCTCTCCCTGAGGCCTTGGGTCGCCGTCGTCATCCAAAATGGGTTTGCCTTTTTCATCCAGTAATGGCATTTCGGAGTCCCAGATTTCACCCATTGCCTCATCGATTGCCGAGTCTTTTCTATCAGAAAGAATTTTTATTTTTTGCGCATCTGGAATTCCGTCATCAAAAATTTTTAGCATTTCGCCATTTTTGTCAAACCCATCTTTTTTCGGACCAAGCGTGCTAGAAAGACCAAAATCTTCGTCGAGAGTTTTGAGAATGTTTCTAAGTATGGATTTTTCTTCGTCGCTTCTATCAGTTTTTTTCAGTAGCTCAATTGCATCATCAAACTGCCCCCTGACCAAACTTTCCAGATGTCCGGAAACAAATTGCATTTCAAAATTGTCGATTCCCTTTTCTTCATCATCAATGTTCCCAAGGAATTGAATTACGTTTGCAAGATATGCAATTCTTGAACCAAATCTGAATGATTCATTAAGTGGCAGTATGTAGTCCGGATTTATTGCAGCTAGTGCATTTATGGCCCGTCTAAATCCATAAACTTTTTGCCTTGCGTCTCCAACCAATATAATCGGCATTTTATCTTTATTTGCTTCAAGGACTTGAAGCATTACTGGGTTTAGGTCTTGCGCTTCATCTATCAGCATCGCAGAAACTTTTTTACCAGGATTTCCAAATGATTTTTGTATAACCGCGCTTTGGTTACCCTTTTTCCCTCTTTGCCCCTTGAGTGAGGTAATCACCCAAATATCACTAAGGTCTGTGCCCGCAGGAAATTTACCTTTTTTGTCCATTTTCAAAACTGTTCCGTCGCCCGTTGTGTAATCGCCAATTGTTCCAGCAGTCTGAACCTGTTGTTTTTTTGTCAGTCCGTCGGCATGTCCAATCATGTATTTGCCTTCTAACAAATCTGGTTTGGACATTGCGAAAAGCTTGTACATTTGAGTTTGGTCTGGAACGACAGGGCTTAAGACTTTTTTGCCATCTTTGCCAACAATGGGTTTGCCCTTTTTGTCGGTGACAAATTCATTTTGGAGCAAGCTTACGGTTTCTGCAGCATAATCAACCCATTCTTGAGGGATATACTTTTCTGGATTTTGTGCAACCTCTATCAAAAATGCACTATCGACAAGTGGGTCTACTGCCTCTTCTTCAAAAGCAGAACCATCATCATCAGCGCCAACGTTAGTGGTTTTGTCTTTGAACCCTTTAATAACTCTCTTTTTCTTTTTATTTCTTCTTGCGCGTTTTTCTGATATTTGTTGTGGGGTCAAAGCGAAATGCTTAGCACTTAACTCTTCGTCGGTACTATATGCCCAGTTTTCAACGGCTTTAGCAATAAAAAACCCAAGGTCATCAACAGTCATCTGGGCAAATTGTGGAATCTTTTTTGTTGGTATTGGTTTTTGTTTTCCTTTTGGCTGAACACCACTGTCGTGAAACAAATCTCGTAGACCAAAATATCTTATGAAGTCTTCAGCTTTTGACAATTCCCGTAGTCCAGCATCTTCCAAAACTGGTACTTCTCCAATTATTTCTACGCGTCCGCCGGTTATGTAATTTTCAACAGTGAAAACAGCCGGTGTTCCGTCTTTTTTCTTAGTTCTTTTGCTTTTTTTTCTTATTGGTGTTCCGTCTGCATTTATAAATGCGGCAGGCTTCAGGTCTTGTCTCATCGTTTGCATTTTTTTGGCTATGTGTGGTCCAAAGCGCTTGTCTGCTGCACCGAGTCGCAAACCCCAAAATGCGAGCTTGTCCAAGGTGGACACTCCGGTAGTTTGTTCGGGGAAAGCTCTTTCTGCTTCAAATTGATTAGTTCTATTGAAAACACCGTAATAAAGATTCGGTTCCCCATATTTTTCTTTTAGCTTGCCAACGGCTTCTTTTGCTTGGTCAATGGGAATTTTTGTAAGGTCTTTAATTCCCATTTCTTTCAAATCATCAGAAAATTTATCTGCAAGGTATCGAAGTTTGTGATTTAACTGAACGTCGTCATCTACTAAATCCAAATTAAACATTTGTTGCATTGCTCTTGCTAATACTTTTAGTGTTGATGTTTTGCCTGTTCCTGCTCCCGCTGAAACTGAAAGAATTCTTTTGCCGACTTGGCCAAGAATCAAACTAACCCCAAGGTCAACTATGTCTCTTTGCTGTTGTGTTGGCTCAAACCCAAGTCTGTGAGCAGCCTTGAAAGAAATTTTTGCGTCTGTTCTTTTTACGTGTAGGTCTTTGTTGTTTTCTGAACCTTTTTTGCTTGGCTTTATTGGGCCGGATTCGTTACCGCTGGACAGTCTGCCAGTTGAATCAATGACTCTTCCATTTTTGCCAGTTTTGATTGTTCTTGCGTTTAACAAATTTCTTTCTTCTTGTAATTCAAGACCACCATCTCTGGGTAGTTGAATTGCTTTTGATTGTCCAAGCCCGCGCAAGATTTTGTTTATTCCTTGCTTGTCAGAAACAGAACCCCAACCATCCGAAACTTGATGAAATTTGTTATCTCTTATAAAACCCATTCTTGTTCCGTAGTGATAAATGTCCCTATCCCCGTTTGGCATGTCGATGGATTTCCATGCCTGATTGTTGCCGGCATAAGATACTTTTCCAGAAACGTACGGCCTTGTTGCAAACTGTTCAATTTTTCCTGAAGAAAGTCTTTGTACTGTTTTTATTGCATCGATTGGCTCTGGAGCATCCTGACCCAATGCTCTTAGGATTTTTTTGATTCCTTGCTTATCCGATACGGAACCCCAGCCATCTGAAACCTGATAGTACTTTCCATTACGAATTATTCCCATCAGAGTGCTGTAGTGATACACCTCTCTGTCGCCACTTTCTCTATCAAGTGCAGACCAGCCCCTGTTTCCGATTTTGTGAAGTTTTCCGACCTTGTGTGGTCTCTTGACAAAGTCTTCAATTTTTCCTGAGGAAAGTCTTTCATCGTCAAATCCAGTATCTTCGAATGTCCCCTTTGGTTTTCCTGGGCCAGGTATTTTGGGAGCATCTTCCATGCCCTCCAACATCGGAACTTCCTCACGCAAAGATGCATCGACTTTTCTTTCCCTGTCTTCCATGCCAAGTCGTTTTCTTAGCGTGGATGAACGATTCAACATATAATCGACAGCTTTTTGCGCTTCTGTAAGCGCTCTTTCAACTGCTTGTGGGTCGTCGTTTATTAGTTTAAACCAAGAAGCAAGATATTGTCCGTGGTCTTCTCTAAATGTTGGCTCAAGTCCAAGCATTCCCATTAAAAATGACGAACCAATTTCTGCTATTAATTCCTCGAACGCATATCGCTTGAAATCTTCAGTGTCTTTCGGAGCATTCATTCTTCCGCCTTTTCTGTTTAGGCGAGAAGAATGGCCAGTCCAGTGAGTCATTTCGTGAAGCAGTGTTGAATAAAACCCAATCGCGTCCTTAAAGTCTTCAAACTTTGGCATGAAAATCATGTCTTTGTCTGGAGAATAAAAAGCGCCGCCGAAATTTCCTTCTTTAAAATCTGGAACAATTTCAGCAATGACTGACTGTATGTCCGCTAGTCTTTGTTTTTCACTGAGGTTTCCTTTTGCTGGCTCATAATATGCTTTTGGCAAACCAGTAACTTCTGCCACGTTGTAAACCAAAGTATCGTGAAATTGGTTTTGAAGTTTTCTTCCGTTTTTGTACGTGGGTGCCTTTATGAGCGTCCCTCTTGCTCCTTTTTTGACTCGACCACCAAACTCTTCCCATTGTTGCTTGCCTGCCCACTTGTTTGTTTTGTAGCCCTTAGCAAAACCGGTCATAGACAAAATAAGTTGATTCAATCCCTCGTAGGCTCTTCCATCTGGGTTTACCTGTGTGTTTGTTATGTTTCGCGCATAATTTTCTTTGTTGGCCCAGGGTCTTTTCCATTGTTTCCCAGGATTATCCATCGCCGACTTTATTGATTCAAGTATTTGAACACTTAGGTTGTCGTATATTTTTTTCAATTCTTCTCGGTTAAAGCTGGTCTCACCAGATGAAAGTCTTTCCCTTCTCTTATTGCTGAGTTGTTCATTGAGAAATCCAATCGGTCCAAGTTGATTGAGTCTTTCGTTTGCGGCATTAGACGACGTTCTTCCAGATGACAAAACACCCTCATCGCGCACAGCATCAAAGTTTTTTTCTTTTTCTATCTGGTCGCGTTTTGCTTTTTCTTCAATTTCTTTTTGTCTTCTTGTTTCGGCAATTCTTTTATCGTCTTGACGTTTTCTTCGTTGTCCGGTTTCTTTTACTATTGAATCAACATCACGTGGTGGAATTCCATACTTTTTGCTAAGTTTTTTAGTTGATGCACCTTGCATTTTTTCCGAATATAGATTTGCTTTTTCTCGTTTGCTGAGCTCGTTTGCTCTTCTTCTATATCTTTTTGGTTTAATTGGCTTACCACCAGCGGCGACTCTTCTCATTTCTCTCATGTGTCTTAGTTCGCGCTGACGAACATCTTCTCTTGTTGTCATCAGTTCTCTTGCCATTTCTGCAAGAGTTGCGCCATTCATTCGGCGTTCATATATCTCTTTATCGGTGAGGGGTTTTCTTGGCTCACTAAATTCAACTCTATCTTTTTTGAGTTTTTCGTCCCCAAGAAATTCTTCAATTATTCTGTCGTAAACATCAAATCCGACATCGTATGGTGCATTTTCGTCACCATACGGATTATCCGGGTCAAATCCACCATCCAACCCGGGAATGTTTGTTGTTCTTCCCCTCTCTCCGGGCTTTGGGGCGTCAGGGTCGAGATTCCACCCAGAGGAAAGTCTCCCAGTTTCATCTTTTTGAGGTTTAAAACCATATTTGTTGAGCCACTTAAAAATTTCGTCTGAGTTTTTGTCTTCAGATGGAAGTTTTGCTGATACCTCATTGGCTATTCCATTTCGTATTCCTTTATGTTTTTCTTTGACATCATCTGGGGTTTTGTCGTTTTCTTGATTGTTTAGGGCTTGTATAAAATTGCCAAGATGTCCAGAATATGCAAGAAACCAATCTCTGTATTCTTTTGACTTCTTATCTTTTTCATTAAACTTTTCTGAACGTTTTCCGTTTCCTCTTCCGGTTCCAAGCCACGCAACTCTTGCTTGATTGATTCCAAGTTCTCTTCCGCGAAGAAAACTTTCCGTTTTATCACCGTCCGAGCTAGAACGTGGAGATTCATTCCACTTCATTCCAGAATCAACCCAGTTTTGTATTACTTTGTCAAACTCATCTCGTCGTTGTTTTTCGTCTCTGCTAACTCCAAATTTTTGTTCATGGTTCTTGCCTTTTCCATGCCTAGCAAGATTTCTTCCTGATGAAAGTCTTCTATCTTCTCTTTGTTTGGGACGACGTGGCTTGTCATCTCTTCCGGAGCTGATTCTTTCTTCTCTTTCTTCTGGCGTCATGTCCTCGACGGAGAACATTGCTCTATCTTTGCGTCGCTGTTCTTCTCTGCTCGATTGTTCGGCTTCGCGTCTTTCTCTTCTCTGCCCTGCAGCATCAAATGCCTCTCTGGCATTTCTCAGGAATTCAGCCTTATTTTTATCGCCCGGTCCATTTTGTTCAGCGAGGTCATCAGCCATTTCCTCAAGTTGGCTGAATACATAATCAGTATCTTTGTGCTCGTCAGCAAAATTTAAGGCGTCCTTCCAATATTCTTCACCGTATTCCCAATCATCATCGTCAAAGCCTTCATACCCATCGAGGAATGATTGAACTATTTCTTTGGCTTTTTTCAGACTGGCTTTGTCATCATCTCTTCCGGAGCTGATTCTTTCTTCTCTTTCTTCTGGCGTCATGTCCTCGACGGAGAACATTGCTCTATCTTTGCGTCGCTGTTCTTCTCTGCTCGATTGTTCGGCTTCGCGTCTTTCTCTTCTCTGCCCTGCAGCATCAAATGCCTCTCTGGCATTTCTCAGGAATTCAGCCTTATTTTTATCGCCCGGTCCATTTTGTTCAGCGAGGTCATCAGCCATTTCCTCAAGTTGGCTGAATACATAATCAGTATCTTTGTGCTCGTCAGCAAAATTTAAGGCGTCCTTCCAATATTCTTCACCGTATTCCCAATCATCATCGTCAAAGCCTTCATACCCATCGAGGAATGATTGAACTATTTCTTTGGCTTTTTTCAGACTGGCTTTGTCATCATCTCTTCCGGAGCTGATTCTTTCT
>Ga0194129_10001903_pt1 | contig 32691 bp, 32 predicted proteins | sample TA2KigCa35mmetaG_FD_150862 | JGI IMG/M metagenome (GOLD analysis project Ga0194129, IMG submission 150862) | Freshwater microbial communities from Lake Tanganyika, Tanzania - TA2015038 Kigoma Deep Cast 35m | ecosystem: Environmental > Aquatic > Freshwater > Lake | place: Tanzania: Lake...
TAGTCGGTCGCTCGAACCGAGCGTGGCGGAGCTGCGGAGCCTCCGAGCCGGCGACGACAACCCGACCCGGTTCGCAGCGACCACCGAACCGGGCGGCTGACGCCGACCCGGCGGGACCGGGCGGGACCCGGCGAGTCACCCCGAGGCGTAGTCTCAGGAGGGTGAGTCTGCCCCCTGACGGTCCTGAGGATGAACCCGGCGAGGACGCCGAGCCGACCGGTGCCGACAATCCCTTCGGCATCCCAGGCGGCTCACTCGGCGACATGAACGACCTCGGGGTCTTCCTGCAAGGACTCACTCAGATGCTGACCGGCTCGGGGAGCGGCGGATCCTGGGATGCCGCTGCTCAACTCGCTAGTTCGATCGCCTCCCGAGGTGCGGCTGAACCCAATGTGGACCCGGCCGACCGGATCGCCGTCGAGCAACTCGCTCGGGTGGCCGAACTGCAGATCGCTGATGCCACCGGGCGTTCCGGAGACGTACCCATCTCGCTCGTTCCGCTCAATCGGGCGCAGTGGGCCAAGGGGTTCCTGACCGACGAACAGGACCTGCTCGAGCGGATCGCCGGGTCGCTCGGCCAAGCGCTGCAGGCCCAACTCGGGTCGGTCGACACCGACGATCTCGACCCGGCCGCCGCCCAGTTCGGCATGTCACCCGATGCGCTCATTCGGCAGGTCATGGCCATGATGGGACCGATGCTGCTCGGAATGATGGCCGGGAGCACCGCCGGCCATCTCGCCGCTCGGGCGCTCAGCCACTACGAGTTGCCCATCCCCCGTCCAGTCGACCGGCCCCTGTCGATGGTGTTGTCCAACGTCGACGAGTTCGCCGCCGAGTGGAGCCTCCCATCGGAGTCCATCCGGCTCTGGGTGTGTCTCTCCGATGTTGCGCACCACCAGGTACTCACCATCCCGCACGTCAGGGACCACCTCACCGGTCTGCTCCGTGAGTACTCCGAGGGCTTCGTCCACGACCCCGAAGTGCTCGACGAACGATTGCGCGCGCTCGGCCTCGACGACGTGCTCTCCAGTGGCGAGCCGGATCTCGCAGCGGTCCAGCAACTCGCCGGCGATCCGGACCTACTGCTCGGAGCCATGCAGTCGGCGGGCCAGCGTGAGGTCATGTCACGGATCCAGACCGTCGTGGCAACGATCGAGGGGTACGTCGACGTGATCCTCGATACTGTCGGCGCCCGCCTGCTCCCCGACTACCAGCAGGTGACCGAAGCGCTCCGTCGGAGGCGGGTCGAGTTCGGACCCGAGGCTCGATTCGTCGAGCGGATCTTCGGATTGGAGCTGTCGCAATCGACGTTCGACCGCGGCGCTGCGTTCATCGACGGGCTCGTGGAGCGTTCGGGCACGGCGGTGTTCGACGTCCTGTGGTCCGATCCCACGGCCATGCCAACCGCTGCGGAACTCGATGCGCCGGGACTGTGGCTCGCACGGGTCGGGGTGGAAGGCGTCTCGCCCGATCTGAGCGACGACGATCTCGGTGACATCGATATCCCGGACACGCTCCCGCCCGAGTGGTCCTGATCCGACACGGGGCGTGGCGGCCCCGGCGGGCCGTCAGGTACGGGGTCCGGCTGGAGGTTGGTCGTCAGCGTCGTTGCGGCGACGGGATCGCCGGGTCGACACGGAACGGGCGACGTTGCCCCCCACCTGGCGGACGGTCGGCAGGCGAACGGGCTGCTGACCTCGACGCACCGCCATCATCCCAGCGAAGTACAACGCCCCCGCCATCAACGCAGCGAGACCGACGAGCACCGAACCCAACTGCGTCGGGAGCGGAATGACGACCGGGATGAACGCACCGAGCACCCACGCCACCTGGAACCGCGACTCGAAGCGGGCGAAGAACCGGCCACGGTTGGCATCCGGGGCGTCCCGCTGGACCACGGCGTCGAACGCCTGCTTGGCCGAGGTCGCAGCAATCGCCACGAGCAGGGCCAGACCCGCCTGACCGAGCAGCCCACCGAGGAGGAACCCGACCCCACCGGCGACGATGACGAGCGCCACTGCGAACGCCAGGAGGTACTCCTCGGCGAAGCGACGGCGCACGATCGGTGACACAGCCGCACCCAGAAGTCCTCCACCCACACTGCAGACGAGGATCACCCCGAAGTGCCAGGTCGGTGGGCCGATCGGTGCGGCCAGATCCGCCGTGGTCACCGCCTCGTCGACGAAGCGGTACCCCACCAGACGACCGAGCGCCGTCCCTGATGGTGGCGGGCCCGTATCGCCCCGCAGGGCGAACGCCAGCAGGAACGTCACGAAGCCCACGACCGCCCGCAGCGTGCCCATGGCTGATGAGGCCGTGAGGACTCCGGCGCTGCGGAGCTCGGCCTTCTCGTCGGAGTCTGCAGGCGACTCTGCCACTGTCGTTCGAGGGACGTAGGCCGCAGCCACGGTTGCTGCGAGGAAGGCCACGGCGGCGAGCGCCATGACGTGACCTGCCCCGATCAGCAGGAGGATCGCTCCGGGGATTCCAGCGGCGAAGCCTCCGAGGCCGGAGAGCAACTGGAGCTTCGAGTTGGCCTCGACCAGCTCGGCGTCGGAGCCGACGACGGTCGGAACGATTGCGGCCTTGGCCACCTGGTAGGTCTTGGCGAGCACCAACATCAGGAACGCCTCGGGGAACAACAAGAGGCTGTCGGTGGCCACGGCGGAGACCATCAGAACTGCGAGCAACGCCCGACCCACGGCCGATCCGACCAGCATGTACTGGTGCCCACCCCGTGCCCGGTCCATGAACGGACCGATCAGCGGTCCGACCAGAGCGAACGGGGCCATCGTGAACACCAGGTACAGGGCGATTCGCCAACGGGCACCTGAGGGATCGACGTCGAAGAACAACGACCCCGCCAGCGCCATGGCCACGAGCGCATCACCCATGACCGACAGGACGTGAGCGAGGGCCAGGCGCCCGAAGGGCAGGCGCACGAGCGCCGCAACTCCGGCCGTCCCATTCGACTTCACGCCCAGGGCCCCGCCCGACCGGAGGGATGCGCTGCTGTTGGTCTCTCCAACACGCTCCTGCGGACGTCGCTGACCGGCTCGTCGACCGGTGCCGGAGTCGTTCACAGCATCATGCTACGGGCGGGTCACCACCCCCCGCCGAGCACACCCGATCCTCAGGTGCGGACCACGACGAACTTGTAGCCGAGCCCCCGGATCGTGACGATTCGCTCCGGCCGGGACGGGTCATCCTCGACCTTCGAGCGAAGTCGCTTGATGTGCACGTCGAGGGTCTTGGTGTCGCCCACGTAGTCGCTCCCCCACACACGGTCGATCAACGTCGCTCTCGGCAGCACCCGCCCAGCGTTCTCCATGAGCAACGCCAGGAGCTCGAACTCCTTCAGGGGCAGACGGACCAGTTCGTCGTGCACCCGGACCTCGTGACGATCCATGTCGAGTTCCACACCTTCGTGACGCAGGATGTCAGTGGATTCGAGCACGGTCTCACCGGCCCGGGGCTGCCGTCGGAGCACCGCCCGCATCCGCGCCACGAGTTCCCGGAGCCGGAATGGCTTGGTGACGTAGTCATCGGCGCCGACCTCGAGACCGACGACCGTGTCGATCTCGGCCGTCTTCGCAGTGACCATGATGATCGGGACGACGCTTCGTTGGCGCATCTCCCGGCAGACATCCAACCCGGAGATCGTGGGCAGCATGACGTCGAGGAGGACGAGATCTGGTTGCAGACTGTCGAACCGGTCGAGCGCATCGGCCCCATCCCGAGCAACCTCGATCGCAAAGCCCTCGCGACGAAGCCCCACGGTGAGAGCGTCGATGAAGGCCTCCTCGTCCTCGACCACCAAGACCGTCGGCATGCGCGTCATGTCTCAACCTCCACTCTGTCCGGCCCGACCTCGGCGACGCCGGTATCGAACAACTCGAGTTCTCCGGGTAGTTCCCCAACAACCGCCTCGTCGGCGGCCGGCGCCCCGTTCACCTCGGCCCGGGGAAGTACGAGCGTGAACGTGCTTCCCACGCCCTCGGTCGACTCGACCTGGATGTCACCGCCGTGGTTGCTGGCCACGTGTCGGACGATCGCCAGACCCAGTCCTGTCCCGCCGGTCTCCCGGCTCCGGGCTCGGTCCACTCGATAGAAGCGCTCGAAGATCCGGTCGAGGTCCCGCCTCGGAACCCCGATTCCGTGGTCGCTCACGTAGAGCCGGACGACGCCGTCCTCAGGATCATCAAGCGCCGCCACGAGGACTTCTGAGTCAACCGGTGAATACTTGACGGCGTTGTCGAGCAGGTTGAACACCGCAGAGACCAACTGTCGTTGATCGCCGTCCACGGCCACGTCCTCCGCCACGTCGATCCGTAGCTCTATTCCTGACTGCTCGGCCGCCGATGAGATCCGGGTCGCCGCCTCGGCGACCACGACGAGCACCGCCACCGTGGCGAACTCCGACTCGTCCCCGAACTCGATCCGTGACAACTCGAGCAGATCGTCAACCGTCCGACCCAGTCGGTCGGCCTCCAGGATCATCCTCGACGCCAATCGGGTGATGATCTCCCGGTCCGGTTCGTCCCGCAGCGTCTCGGCGAGAAGTCCGAGGGCGCCGATCGGCGTCTTCAGTTCGTGAGAGATGTTCGCCACGAAGTCACGGCGCACGGTCTCAGTGCGACGCTGCAACGAGCGGTCCTCCACCACGGCGATGGCGCCGTCGCCACCTCCCGGCGAGATCGGGCGCGCAGTGACGACGAACGACTCAGCCGGTGGACCGAACAACTCCACAGACCGACGAACGTGCCGGCCAGAGACAGCCTCAGCGAGCAGTTCCTCGAGTGCTGCGGCCACCAGCACGTGGGAGTCACGGGCTTCGGCGAGCGTCGAGGCCGCCTGGTTGCGGTAGATCTCGCTCGCGCCGTCCCAGATCACCACTCCGTGTTCGAGCCGATCGACTGCCATTCGCAACCGAACGAGGAGCCCTGCATCGGCGGTGCTGAGCTCGGGAGGTCGATCGCTGGAGTCCCTGCTCTCCGACACGGCGGCTCTCGTGACTGCGGCCCCGAGCTCTGGGGACGAAGTCGCCTCCGGGCCTGAATCGGCTCCGACGGAACCCGCTCCTGCGAGATCGATCTCGCCGATCGGCACCGGTGTCGGTGCAGCGAGTGCGACACCCACAGCGTCGGAGGCGCCACGCCGGCGCTCGAGGACCAACGCCGCAACCGCCCACGCCGCACACCCCACAGCGACGGCAGCCACCACCCAGCCGATCACAGGTCCTCCTCATCGGATGACCCGGATTCCCGCTCTTCAGGGGCGTCGAGTTCACCGACCAGATCCTCGATCAAGTCGATCGGTTTGATGTCCTCGGCGCCGGCACCCCGGAGCCGGTGACGGGCCGACCCGCTGTGCTCGGGCAACCACCCGGTGACCATGTACATCACCCGCTCGCCGATGTTGACGGCGTGGTCCCCGATCCGTTCGTAGTAGCGACCGATCATGGCGAGCTGAACTGCACCCTGCAGTCCGAGATTCGCCTCGGAGTGACGGGTGAAGATCGCCTGCACGTAGTTGACCTGGAGTTCGTCGAGTCGATCGTCGATGTCGTCGAGAGCAGCTGCGAGCGACGTGTCGGCGTCGACGTAGGAGTTGATCGCAGCCCGAATCAGGAATCCGGCCTCTACCCCCATCTGCTCGATCAGTCCGCGCAACTGCGGGCCGAACTCGACGTCGTAGATGCGCCGGGACGCCTTGCAGACGTTCACCATCAGGTCGGCGGACCGCTCGAGTTCGGAGATGAGCCGAAGTGACGTGAGCACGAAGCGCAGGTCGCCGGCAATCGGCGCCTGGAGTGCCAGCAGCTGACAACACCGCTCCTCGAGACCCAGACAGAAGTCGTCGACGACATCGTCCCCGTCGATCAGCAACTGGGCGGCGTGCAGGTCACGGTCGAGCAGAGCAGCGGTGCCTCCTCCGATGGTCTCGGAGACCATCGCTCCGAGTCGGATCAGATCGGACCGGACACCTTCGAGCTGTTCATGGAACTCAGCCCGGAGAGTGTTCATTTCGCTCTACCCCCTCCGGATCTGCTTCACCCGAATCGTCCCGAAATGTACTGCTCGGTCAGTTCGTCCGACGGATTGGAGAAGATGTCGACCGTCGGCGCCATCTCCACGAGCAGACCGGTTCGTAGGTCGCCGTCGGGATTGACCTCGGTCGAGTAGAAGGCGGTCACATCGCTCACTCGTGCGGCCTGTTGCATGTTGTGGGTGACGATCACGATCGTGAACTCCGACTTGAGCTCGAGCATGAGGTCCTCGATGCGAGACGTGGCGATCGGGTCGAGCGCCGAACACGGCTCGTCCATGAGGATGACCTCTGGGCTGACCGCCACCGCCCGGGCGATGCACAGGCGCTGCTGCTGCCCACCCGACATGCCGAGCGCCGACGCCTTCAGCCGGTTCTTGACCTCTTCCCACAGTGCAGCCTGCACGAGTGAGCGCTCGACGATGTCATCGAGTTCGCTCTTCTTCTTGATCCCGGCAATCCTCGGTCCGTAGGCGACGTTCTCGTAGATCGACTTGGGGAACGGATTCGGCTTCTGGAACACCATTCCGATCCGGCGACGAACCTCGACCGGATTGACCTCTGCGCTGTAGAGATCCACCCCGTGATAGGCGAGCAGACCCTCGACCCGTGCGCCGGCGATCAAGTCGTTCATCCGGTTGAAGCAGCGCAGCACCGTGGTCTTCCCGCAGCCGGACGGACCGATGAATGCCGTGATCTGATTGGCACAAACCGCCATCGACACGTCCCGGACGGCGTGGTGCGATCCGTAGTAGACCTGAAGTTCCTCGAGGTTGAACACCTTCGGAAGGGACTCGGGTTCCACGGCGTTGCCCTGCCGCTCGGCTGAATCGATTCCTGCGCTCGGCGGGGCGAGCTGCATGGGCATCGTTACTGCTTCGCCGCTGATGGCAGCAGCCGTCGAATCAGTGGTGGTCTGCGTATCGTCGTTGTGGTCATACGTCGTCATGACAGTTCGAACCTCCGACTGATCCGACGGGCGATGAGCGTGAGTGCCAGCACGATGATCACCAGCGTCAGGGCTGCGCCCCAGGCCAGATCCTGGGCGAGCACTCCACCGGCTTGCTGCTGGCCGTAGATCTGGGCCGACAACGTCGTGTTGGCGCCCGAGAAGCTGGCATTCACCGTCGTGACGAACCCGATGACGAACACCACGGGTGCCGTCTCGCCGGCGGCGCGAGCCACTGCGAGCAACGACCCGGAGGTGATCCCGGCGATCGCTGCGGGGAGCACGACCTTGACCGTCGTCTTCCAGGTATGGGTGCCGAGAGCAGCCGAGGCCTCACGAAGGTTGTCAGGTACGAGCCGGAGCATCTCCTCGGTCGAGCGGACGACGATCGGGAGCATGAGGCAGGCGAGGGCCAGCGCCGCCGCCCACGCCGACTTGCCGTCGACCCCCCGAGGCAGCACCCAGATGGTGTAGATGAACACACCCATGACCACCGACGGCACGCCGGTCATCACGTCGGCCATGAAGCGGATGAACTTGGCCAGCCAGTTGTTCTTCCCGTATTCGTGAAGGTAGACGGCCCCCATGATCCCGAGCGGAATGGCGAGCGCCGCGGCCCCCAGAACCGTGAGCAGGGTTCCGACGATCGCCGGTGCCATGCCGAGGACGACCGACGACGACGCCCCGGCGTCGCTCGGCGTCCCGAACCCCAGGTCGGAGAGATTCTGGTTGTTCGCCAGGTCGGAGCGACCCGTCTCGGGTATCGGCTGGGTCCACCACGAGCCGCTCAGCACTGCCCGGTAGCCCTGCGACACGACCGAGGCACCCATGACCACGAGCGGGATGGCTGCGGCGAGGAACGCCAGCACCATGAGTCCGGACGCAACGTGGTTCTTGGCCTTCCGGCCGCCGGAGAGCGTGCCGCCACGGAGCGCTTCCTGCATGTCGGGACCCGTCTGGGTGGACCGGGCTGGAATCGTTGCGCTCACGGCGCCCCCTTGAACCGCCGGTCGACAGCGACCACCGCCCGTCGGGCGCTGATGTTGACGAGGATTGTGAGCACGAGGAGCACGACGCCGAGCCCGATCAACGCCGAGCGCAGGGTCGATCCGGCCTCGGACAACTGACGGAAGATCTGCGCCGGCATGGTCTCGCCGACGCCGAACAGGTTCAGGGAGATCTGCGGAACGGCGCCGATGACCAGCGCCACCGCCACCGTCTCACCCATGGCTCGACCCAAGCCGAGCATCACCGCGCCGGTCATCCCGCCGAAGGAGTGCGGGAAGACCACACCCCGGATCATCTCCCACCGCGTTGCCCCGAGCGCCAGCGCACCCGACTTGTCGTTCTCGGGAACGGTGAGGAACACCTCCCGGGTGACCGAAGTGATGATCGGTGTGATCATGAGCGCCAGGATCAACCCGGCGCTCATGAAGGACGACCCGGTGCTCGGTCCGAACACCACGTTGAGGACCGGTATGGACGACACCGCCGAGGCGATGTTGTTGAACACGGCCTGAAAGCCGGGGAGCAGGTTGTAGAAGGCCCACAGTCCGAACACGACCGATGGAACAGCGGCGAGCAGATCGACGGTCGTCACGACCGGTCGGCGGAGCCATTCGGGAGCAACCTCGGTCACGAACAGCGAGATTCCGATGCTTATCGGCACTGCGAAGACCAGAGCGATGAGCGACACGACCAGGGTGCCGTACACGAGCGGCAGGATTCCGTACTTGCCCTGCGAGGGGATCCATTCGGTACCGAAGAAGTAGCTCGCACCCAGCTCGCTCCACGCCGGCCATGCCTGTCGGATCATGGTGACCAGGATGAGAGCGAGGACGAGGAGCACCGTCGTTCCAGCACCGAGCGCAGTCCATCGGAACGCTGTGTCGGCAGCCAGTCCGTGGCCCTCTTCGAGCTCCGACCGACCGGAGTCATCCGGCGTGGTCGGAGCTGGTGGCGCTTCAGTGGTCACGGCGATACCCGGGTTCGTCTCGTGGTCGCCCGTCAGCCGACAGCGATCTGATCGACCTGAGCGAGTGCCTTCTCCTGCAAACTCGAAGGAACACCGACGTAACCGAGCGAGCTGGCGTCACCCTGGCCAGTGGTCAGGACGAACTTCAGGTACGTCTGCAGCGAGGCCACCAGAGCGGCGTCTGAGTACTTCTGGTAGGTCAGGATCCAGGTGGGTGCGGTGATCGGGTAAGCATCAGCGCTGGGAGCGTTGAGCGGGTTGTAGGTGAGATCCGGGTTGATCTCTGCGCTGTCGAGGGCCGCTTGGACGCTCTGCGCCGAGGGCGCAATGGGGGAGCCGGAGCTGTTCTTGATCGAGGCGAAGGTGAGACCTGCCTTGGCTGCGTCCGCCAGATCGACGTAGCCGACTGCTCCGCTCGTCTGCTTGATCACCTGCGCCACGCCGGAGTTCTTCTCAGCGCCCTGAGTGCTCGCCGGCCAGTTGACGGTGTCTCCGGAGTCGAGTGTCCACGTATCAGGGGCTGCCGCCTTGAGGTACTTGGTGAAGTTGTTGGTCGTTCCCGAACCATCAGACCGGTGAACCACCACGATCGGAGTGCTCGGCAGTTCCACCCCAGGGTTGTCCGCTGCGATCTCCGGTGCATTCCAGGTGGTCACCTTGGCCTCGAAGATGCCCGCCAGCGTGTCCGGGCTCAGCTGGAGCTTGGTGTCACCGGAAAGGTTGTAGGAAACGGTGATCGGGGCGGCGACCGTGGGGAAGTAGAAGATCTCGCCGCCGGCGAACGTCTCATCATCCTTGGCGACCGAGTCGGAACCGGCGAAGGTCAGCGTCTGCTGCCCGAGTTGCTTGCGACCGTCAGACGATCCGCTCTTGGCGTACGTGACGAGTTCCTTGCCGGCGATCTTGTTGAAGTCGGAGTTCACCGCTTGGTAGAAGGCGTCGGGGAACGACGCCCCACCGCCGGCGAGCTTGGCGGTGAGCGCCGTGATCTCGGCGTCGGTCGGGGCACCGGCGGCCGGTTCGCCGGCAGCGGCCGTCGTGGTCGAACCATCGGAGTCACTCGAGGACCCCCCACACCCGGCGAGGAGCACTCCAACAGCAGACAGGGCGACGATGGGGACGATCAAGCGGGAGGGGAACAAGGCGGAATGATCTCCTGAAGTTGGATGATCAGCGGGAAGGGAACGATCCGAGGGCGACACTAGGAATGGCCCATGAACTCCGCCACCTACCTATGTGAACGTGAACTGAACAAATACTGAACAGCAGTGGTCACACCGGGTTCACTTCTGTCCGACCGCCAGAATCCGGTTGTTCATCGTCCGATCGAAGTGAACCAGAGGCGAACCATGGCCCGTTCGTCCTCGTAGTCGATCCCCTCATCGGCATCGTCGAGATCGTCGACCTGTCGCCAGGCGATCTGGTCGATCTCGACTCCATCAGGCTCGTGGTGCGGACCCGATCGAACCGTCATCACCCACCAGGTCACTCGCTTCCGCCGCAGCCGGCCCCGCCGATCAGTGACGACGTACTCCGGTGAGTTGCCCAGCCGTTCACCCAGATCGCACCGGTAGCCCGTCTCCTCCCAGACCTCACGGAGAGCGGCATCCCGACGACGCTCACCCGGTTCCACCTTGCCCTTCGGCAGGCTCCAGTCGTCGTAACGAGGCCGATGCACGACGAGCACCTCGTGCGTGCCGTCGGCGGCAAGGCGCCACACGACCCCGCCAGCGGCCCGCACGATCCCCGGCTCGGCTGGCTCTGTCGACACCGGTGCTCAGCGGAGCTCGACGGTCGCCCGCTTCACCGCCTGCTCCTGGAGCTCGACGTGCGTCTCCACGGTGCAGGTCCGCTTAACGGGCGTCCACCGGTCGTCGACCAGTTCCCAGGCGAGGGTGTCGTCGGCCATCTCGACCGCGATGATTTCGTCGAGGAGGGCGCGCAGCTCGGGATCGTCGATCGGCACCACCGCCTCGACCCGTCGATCGAGGTTGCGTGGCATCAGATCGGCCGAGCCGATGTAGTGGCAGTCCGCACCGGGGCCGCGCCCGTTGGCGAAACGGTAGATCCGCGAGTGCTCCAGGTACCGGCCAATCAGGCTGCGAACGGTGATGTTCTCCGACAGCTCGGGCACCTGTGGCCGCAGGCAGCAGATCCCGCGGATGAGCAACTCGACCCGCACACCGTCGAGCGACGCGGCGTAGAGCTCGTCGATCATGTCGGGGTCCACCAGGCTGTTCATCTTCATGACGATGTGGCCGGTTCCCGGTGCGGCGCGCCGCTCGTTGCGAATGAGCTCGACGAGCCCCGGTCGGAGCGCATGGGGCGCCATGAGCAGCTTGCGGTACTCGACGTTTCGTGCGTACCCGGTCAGATAGTTGAACAGCTGCGACAGATCGGCGCCGATCTCGGGTGAGGCGGTCAACAGTCCGAGGTCCTCATAGAGACGGGCCGTCTTGGGGTTGTAGTTGCCCGTCCCGACGTGGCAGTAGCGCACCACGCCGTGGGCCTCCTCCCGGACGACGAGGCAGGTTTTCGTATGGATCTTCAGTCCGAGCAGTCCGTAGACCACGTGAACGCCGGCCTGCTCGAGCCGGCGAGCCCACTCGATGTTGCGTTCCTCGTCGAACCTCGCCTTCAACTCGACGAGCGCCACGACCTGCTTGCCCTGCTCGGCCGCGCGGATGAGCGAGGCGACGATCGGGCTGTCACCCGAGGTGCGGTACAGCGTCAACTTGATCGCCAGTACCTTGGGGTCGCTCGCCGCCTGACGGATGAACTCCTGCACCGAGGTCGTGAAGCTGTCGTAGGGGTGGTGGACCAACAGGTCCGCCTCGGCGATCGCAGCGAAGATGTCGAGCCGGTCCTCCTCCTCGCTGACCAGCCGCCGCTGAGTGACGGGCTTGAAGGGCGGGTACCGGAGCGCTGGTCGATCCATCTCGGCGACCGAGAACAGGCCACTGAGCCCGACCGGACCGGCGTGGGCGTACACGTCGCTCTCGTCGAGTTCGAGCTCGCTGCGGATCAACTCGAGCGCCTCGGCGGAGATGTCGTCCTCGACCTCGAGTCGCACGGCCTTGCCGAACCGCCGACGCCGGAGTTCGATCTCGATCGCGGCGAGCAGGTCCTCTGCCTCGTCCTCCTCGACGGTCAGATCGGCATTGCGAGTGACGCGAAACGCCACGTGGTCGACCACGTCCATGCCGGGGAAGAGCCCGTCGAGATGGGCGGCGATCACCTGCTCGAGCGGGACGAACCGCTCACCGTCCGGCATCACCACGAATCGCGGCAGCAGCGGTGGGACCTTGACCCGGGCGAATCGGCGTTCGTCTGTGGACGGGTCCCGCACGATCACGCCCAGATTGAGCGACAGCGAGGAGATGTAGGGGAACGGATGACCGGGATCGACCGCCAGTGGTGTCAGGACGGGGAAGATCCTCTGGTCGAACTCCCTGCGCAACCACTGACGATCGTCGTCGTCGAGTTGGACCCAGGTCGAATATCCGATTCCCTCGTCGCTGAGAGCGGGAACGAGCTGGCGCAGGAACACGTCGTCGGCTCTCATCGAGAGCTCTCGCGCCCGGTCCTGGACGGCGTCGAGTTGCTCAGCGGCCGACCGGCCGTCGGGACTGCGACCCTTGACTCCGGCAGCCACCTGATCCCGGAGTCCAGCGACCCGGACCTGGAAGAACTCGTCGAGGTTGGAACTGAAGATGGCGAGGAACTTCACCCGGTCGAGCAGCGGTGTCTTGTCGTCCTCTGCGAGGGCGAGCACTCGTGCGTTGAAGTCCAGCCACGACAGCTCACGGTTGAGGTAACGGCTCACACCTGGTCGACCACTCGATCGCTCATCCGCCACGGCGCTCAGGCTAGCGGCCCCAGATCAGGGCAGTCGCCGCCCGGTGTCACCCCTCCGATGCAGCCCGGGCCGCTGCGGCCTCGGCCTCGGCGGCCTCCTCGTCGTAGCCGAGGTCCCAGACCAACTCGATGCGCTCCCGCTCGGCGTCCCGGTTCACTCGCTCACGGTTCCGACGGAACTGCGGGTCGTGCACGGGGAGCAACTGCAGGCGAGCGTTCACCCGTTTGCGGAAGTCGTCGACCACCCGCTGGTCACCGTCGGTCCAGGCAATGTCCCAGTGCGGAGCGATCGGACCGAGGTAGGTGATGGTGGAGAACGCCACGGGCGGCAGCTGTTCCTCGGCGAGATCCTTTGGGTCCTCTGGCATGGGGAAAACCCTACTCCGCACCGCTGCCCGGACCCGCAGGCGTGACCAAACCCACGCAGCAACTCGATCCGGCGGCGCCCTCCGGCGGCGTCACCGGCTGCCGAGGACGGCTGAAGCCGATTGCTCCTGACCTTTGCGCTCCCAGGTGATCTCGATCGAGTCGCCGGGCTTCATGGATCGCACGGCCTGGCCGACGTCGGCTGCTGAGCGGATCCGTCGACCGTCGATCGACACGATGACGTCACCGTCCTGCAAACCGGCCGCTGCAGCGCCGCTCCCCGGAGAGACGGTCTGGATGAAGGCGCCGGACGTCGCAGTCACGCCGAAGCGCTCCGCCACCGACGGGTTGATCCGCGTGACGTCGATCGTCTCGACACCGAGCACCGGTCGGGACTCCGTCCCTTGGCGACCGGCGGAGAGGTCTTCGACCAGACTCCGGATCGAGTCGATCGACAGTGCGAAGCCGATGTTCTGCGCATCGGCGAGGATCGCCGTGTTGATCCCCACGACCTGACCAGCGGCGTTGATCAGCGGGCCGCCACTGTTGCCCGGGTTGATCGCCGCATCCGTCTGGATGAGGTTGTCGAGTGACGACCCGGACGGGGCCTGGATCGACCGGCTGGTCGCCGAGACGATGCCGGTCGTCACGCTCGGCTCGTCGCCGAGGTTCAAGGCGTTGCCGATCGCCACGACCGAGTCGCCCACCAAGAGCGCATCGGAGGATCCGAGTTCGGCCGGGGTGACGGGCCCGGAGAGACCCTCGACCTTGACGACCGCCACGTCGTTGTCGGGAGCGGATCCGAGCAACCGCGCCTCTGCGCTCCGGCCGTCGGCGAAGTCGACCTCGATCGAGGTGGCACCCTCGATCACGTGGGCATTGGTGAGGACGAGTCCGTCCTCGGACAACACGACTCCGGATCCAGCCGCATCACCTTGGCGGGTTCCGGTGTGGATCGACACCACCGACGGACCCACCTTGTCGAGCAACGACTGGATGTCGAGCGGATCGCCGACGATCGCGGCATTCGGGCGTGAGGGGACGGTCAGGTTGGATGCGGTCACCGTCGTCGATCCCCGGTTCCAGAGCGCAGCTGTGGTGAGTCCACCGGCCACGATCGCTCCCACGAGACCGCCGACGAGCGCCGCCTTGACGCCGCCACCACGACGTTCACGGCCACCTCCACGGCGGTGGCCCTCCGGTGTGGCCTGGGGCGGGGTTCCCCCGACCGGAGGCACCGGAGGGATGGGCGGGCCGGGGGGTGCCCAGCCCGGTGCCGCGGCGACAGGCACGGCCGCCGTGGGCGGGCCCACCGGGGGAACCGGTTGGACCGGTGGGCTGACCCAGTCCGGTGGGGCCGGCGGTGCGACCGGTGCGACCGGCCGAGGCTGGCTCGGTGGGCCAGTCGGTGGAACCGGCGGCGCTGTGAGGAACGGGTCGGTGGGCTGGTGGGGAGTCTGCATGGCTGTGAGTATGGGGATTTCGTGATGCGGTTGCAGGGCGGAGGCTGAGAGAACCCCGTCAGCTCTCAGATTGCCACCGGGGATACTTGGTTCCCCTGGCACATTCTGCCACCGGAACGAGTCAGATCCGGATGCGACCAACCCACCGTGGCTCGCACTTCGGTGAGCCGTCCGTCACAGAACTACTGTGATCGGACACAGCAGTTCAGGAACGAAGGAACAAACCGTCACTCCCAGGCGTCAGTATTCACGTATGGAATCACAAGCAGAAACCCAGTGGATGGCCCGAGGCAACTGCGCCGAGAAGCCCCCGAGCGTCTTCTTCCCCTCCGACGGCGTCGGAGTCGAGGTGGCCAAGCGGGTCTGCGCCGACTGTCCGGTGAAGAACCAGTGCCTCGAGTACGCACTCGATAACCGCATCGACCACGGTGTCTGGGGCGGAACCTCCGAGCGGGAACGCCGTCGCATCCTGAAGGCGAGAGCAACACAAGCGGTCTCGATCGCCTGAGCGGCCCCGCCGTCCTGCTGCCTCCGGCCCAGAACCCACCTCCCGCTGGGCCGATCTCCGGTGACCGACGCTGAGCGAACCGAACTGAGGCGTCGGTTCCGGTCGATTCGCCTGGCGATTCAACCTGCAGATCGTCTGCGCCTCGACGGTGCCGTTCAGGATCGAATCGACGATCTCCTCGCCGAGCGAGGCCCTGGGACGGTGGCGCTGAGCGTCGCCGTCGACGGGGAGGTCGACCTGGCCGGCCTCGCCCCACGCCTGCGGTCTGCTGGCTGGACACTGGCCCTCCCTGTGGTCGACGCCGCTGAGACCGGCGTCATGGAGTTCCACCGCTGGGATCCGGACGCCTCGTCCACGCTGAACCGATTCGGTATCCCCGAGCCCGCCACCGGCGCTCTCGTCGACCCGGAAACCCTCGACGTGATCGTCGTCCCGGCGGTTGCGGTCGACTCCTCCGGTCACCGGCTCGGCTTCGGCGGAGGGTTCTACGACCGGGCGCTCGCCGGACGGGGCGACGACGTCCTGATTGTCGCGGCGGTCTACGACGAGCAGGTGATCGGGCACCTCGCCGCCGAGGCCCACGACGTGGCTGCGCACGTGATCGTCACGCCGAGTCGCACCGTGTGGGTGGACGTCGCTCGACGATCCTGAGTCGACCGGTTACTGACTCACGAGCCGGTAGCTGACTCAGGAGCCGGCCGGGTCAGGCGGTCTGGGACTGCTGCGCCGCTCGGGCGAGAGCCCGGGCCCGGCGGATCCGCCGGCGCTCTCGCTCACTCAGGCCGCCCCAGATCCCGAACTTCTCACCGTTGGCGAGGGCGTACTCGAGGCACTCCTCCCGCACCACGCACCCCTGGCAGACCTGCTTGGCCTCCCTGGTGGACGCCCCCCGCTCCGGGAAGAACAGATCCGGGTCGACGCCGAGGCAGTTGGCGTAGAGCTGCCAACTCTCGGAGCCACCGGGATCCGCCGCTGGTTCTGCGGGATCTGGTCGGTTGATCGGATCGTGAACTGATGGCATGCGTTCCCCCTCGGGAGCGACCGGACCGGATCGGCGTTCGGCTTCACCGGCCAACTGGTGTCAGCGGGTCCATCGTGGCAACCACCGACGGTGAGTCGAGGCCGGACCGGGTGCCTGCCCTCGGCGTGGTCCGGGACCTCTCCGAGTGGCACTCACCACCCGTCGAATGCCGATCACCGAACCGGTCGGTCGTACTCGTCCACCGTGTAATTACAACGATGTGCTCCGCACCCTAGAGGCACCTACCCCGGTATTGCAACAAAAAGTTCGCGCGGACCCAGTCAGGACGAGCGCAGAGCGTGAACGCTGTCTCGCGCGTGGTGGTCAGCGCCGGGAACGGATCAGCTCTCGGCGCTGCTCGATGAAGTCGACGAGCAGGTAGTCACCGAGCGTGTCGGGCGACGTGAAGAACGCCCGACCCTGATTGAGCCGCGTCATCTGTTCGACGAAGTGCTGCAGGCTCGGGTCGGGGTCGAGCATGAAGGTGTTGATCGTGATGCCCTCACGGGTGCAACGACCCACCTCGAGCAGGGTGGCGTCGACCGTCGCCCGGATCGGTGGGTAGTGGAACTCGGGTTCGCCCCAGGCGTTGATGTGGGCGGTCGGCTCGCCGTCGGTGATCATCAGGATCTGCTTGGTTCCGGACTGCCCACGGAGCAGCTGCCGTGCGAGCTGGAAGGCGTGCTGCATGTTGGTTCCGTAGACGTAGTCCCACGACGCCTCGGGGAGCTGGTCCACGGTCAGAATCCGAGCGGTCTCGGAGAAGGCCACGAGTCCGAGGTAGTCGCGGGGGTACTGCATGGCGATCAACGTGTGGAGCGCCATCGCCACCTTCTTGGCGGGGAGGAAGTTTCCACGCATCGGCATGGACATCGACAGGTCCAACATGAGCACGGTGGAGGAGCGCACGACGTGCTCGGTCTGTTCGATCTCGAAGTCGTCGGGGTGCAGGCGCATCGGGGCGGTCTCGCCTCGCAGAGCGGCGTTGCGCACGGTCGCCGGGAGATCGAGTTGGAACGAGTCGCCCCACTCGTAGGGCTTCGACTGGAACGACCGCTCGTGGCCGAACCCGGACTGGTCGAGGTCGTGGGAGCCCATCCGGTCCCGGTCGAGCTTGCGGAACAACTCGGCGAGGGCGTTCTGCCCGAGCCGTCGCAGGCCCCGGGCGGTGAGCTCGAGTCGACCCTCCCGGCGCTCCACCAGGCCGGAGTCGAACAGGCGCTGGGAGACCTCCGAGAGCTGTCGGAGACTCTCGGCCGACTGATCTCCGAGCAGCTCCCGAACCCGATCGAGATCGACCTCGGCGAGGGCTCCCGGGTCGACCGCACCCCGCAGCGCCTGCTCGAGCTGATCGAGCTGACCGAGCTGCTGGCCGACGCCCTGGGCCTCGGTCAGCCCGAGCGGATCGTCACCGCGGAAGTCGTAGCGCTCGTCCCACGGAGCGTCGGGGAACAGGCCCTGGAGATGCGAGCCGAGCTGTTGGACCTGCCAGTTGAGGTCCATGTCCTCGAGCAACTGCTCGGACAATTGACGCAACTGGTCCCGTTGGGCCGGCGTCATGGAGTTGAGCATCGCCTGGGTGGCGGCCATGCGCTGGGCCATGATCTCGAGGAGTTCGTCGAGCGTCTGGGGATTCTCGGGGAAGAAGTCCCCGTGTCGCTCCATGAACCCGTCGAAGTCCGGCTCCTCACCGGCGGCCCGCTGAGCGAGCATCTCATTCAACTCGGCGAGCATGTCCTTCATCCGCGAGAGGTCCTCGGGTGTCATCTGCGACATGGCTCCGGACATCTGCTCGAAGGTCTGCTGGGCGATCTGCTCACGCAGACGATCCATGAGTTCCTCGAATCGTTGCGCTGCGTCTGCGGAGGTGAACTCGTAGCGCTGCAGGCCGCCGACCTGACCGGCGAGATCGGCCGGGAGCATGTCGAGCTCGGCGTTGCGGGTGGCGGCGGCCTCCCGGGCGAGCTCCTGGCGGCGCTCGTCACCGGAGGCATCGGCCTGCTCGACCTGACGCTGCAGCTCGGTCCGCTCGTCGTCGACGATCTGGTGGAGCTCATCAGCGATCTCGTCGTAGACGCCACCGAGGTCGTACTGGTCGAGCAGTTCCTGACGCCGCTCCCGCAACCGTTCGAGCATCTCCCGGAGGCCCTGGAGCCGCTCACCGTCGGGCCCGGACAATCCCCGTTGGAGAAGCTCACGCAGCGCCGAGTTGACGTCGCCGTGGTAGAGGAGGTCGTCGGAGAGTTCCTCGAGGAGGTCGAACTCGTCGAGGTCGAAGCCTGACTGCGTCCCGTCCCAGGGCGAGTAGCGGAACCGAGGGCGAGGCACGGACGAATGCTACCGCCCGGCCGAGCGGGCGTCCCGGGCGTGCGAGGTGCTGATCGGTCGGATCAACTGCGTGAGCGGTACTGGGCCCGGCCGGAGACGGCGTCCTTGTTCAGCCGCTTGGAGAGGTGCAGGCCCTCCAGGATGAACTCGACGGCCGAGGCCACCGTGGCCGGGTTCGCCTCGGCTCCGACGAGGTCGGACACCGGCGTCTGCAACGCAGCGATCTCCTCGACCAGCCCCACGTAGTCCGCAGCGGCCACGTCCTCACCGGTCTCGACCGGATCCCGCCCCTCGAACGCCGAAACGACAGCAGCGAGTTGTTCGGGCCGCACCCGCTCCCGGAACACCGTAAGGACCGCCGAGTTCAACAGATGGCCGAGGATCTGACCCTCACGGCCTTCCTCGATCGCCTCGATCTCGACCTTGCCTGCCGTGGCGGCGGGCAGCGCCTCGAGGTCACAGATCCGCGGTGCGACAGCATCCTCGCCGGCGTGGAGACCCCGCCGGACGGCGTTGGCGACGAGCACCTCCTGGTTGGACACCGACAAACGGACCGACACGCCCGAGCGCTGTGAGATGTGCGGGCTCTGCCGGGCGAGCTGGGAGATCGTGGCGATGATCTCGGTCATGAACTCCGGCACGTCGACGCTGATGCCGTCGACGTCGAAGGAATCGGCCTCCTGCTCGATGATCGACATCTCGGTCTCGACCTCGAGCGGGTAGTGGGTGCGGACCTGCGAGCCGAACCGGTCCTTGAGTGGGGTGATGAGCCGGCCCCGGTTGGTGTAGTCCTCCGGGTTGGCAGAGGCGACGAGCAGCAGGTCAAGGGGCAGTTGGATCTTGAATCCCCGGATCTGGACGTCACGCTCCTCGAGGACGTTGAGCAGACCGACCTGGATCCGCTCGGCGAGGTCCGGGAGTTCGTTGATGGCGAAGATCCCGCGGTTGGTCCGGGGAACGAGCCCGAAGTGCAGGGCCTGTTCATCGGAGAGGTACCGGCCCTCGACGATCTTCATGGGGTCGACCTCACCGATGAGATCGGCGATGGACGTGTCGGGCGTGGCGAGCTTCTCACCGAAACGGGTCGACCGGTGGACCCACGACACCGGAGTCTCTTCGCCGGCCTCCGCCACGAGCCGGCGGGCGTGGACCGACACCGGGGCGTACGGATCGTCGTTGATCTCCGATCCCTCGACGATCGGCAGCCACTCGTCGAGCAGTTCCACCAACCCGCGGATCATCCGCGTCTTGGCCTGCCCCCGCTCCCCGAGGAAGATCACGTCGTGGCCGGCGAGCAGGGCGTTCTGCAGCAGGGGAACGACCGTGTCCTCGTAGCCGAGCACGCTCGGGAACAAGGGCTCCCCGGCACGGATCCGGGCAGTGGCGTTCCGTCGGATCTCGTGCTTGACGGTCTCTGACCTCCACCCCGACGCCCGGAGCTCCCCGAGCGTCGTGGGGAGGTCCGGGTTCACATCACTTTGTTCCGGCATGCGGGGAGGCTACCCGGGCGCAGGGAGCACCTGTCCCCGCCGGGGACCACTCCGATGCACGCTGACGCACCGGACGTCCGAGCGGACGGCCCATTCGCTTGCCCATCGGCCGGTTCGGCGTGTTGTTCTTCATGATGATCACCTCACGTCCTTGTGTGTTGATTCCTCTTGCCTGGCGCTGGTCGCTCTGGGAGATCGTGACCTGATCGCAACGAGCCGGTGCGAACGGCCCCCGTCTGCTGTTGTTGGAGTTGTTGCTGACGGATCGACGAGCCGGACGGGTGGGGATCGCTGTAGCGACGGACTCCGAGCGGTAGATCGGCCGGGACGGCATCGACCGCCGACACCGAGACATTCGCTCCGGAGCGCCAGAGGTCGATGGGCGGCACCCGCCGGATCTCCACCACGGGCTCCACGTCGGAGTTGCCCGGGCCGAGGTACACACCTCGCAACGGCTGGACGTCGTCGTAGCTGCGCCCGTGACCGATCTTCACATGGTGCTCCGAGGCGATCTGCCCGTTGGTCGGATCCAGCCCGAGCCAGCCCGCTCCGGGTACGGCCGCCTCGAACCAGGCGTGGGTCTGGACGACCACGGCGTCGGTCTCGGCCGGGGAACCGACGTCGTCGCGCTCGGTGAACAGGTAGCCCGAGACGTAGCGCGCCGGGATCCCGACGCTGCGGCACATGGCGACGGCCAAGTGGGCGTAGTCCTGACACACCCCGACGCCGCCGGCGAACACGTCGTCGACAGCGATACCGACCTCGGTGGAACCGGGCGTGTAGCGCAAGGTCTGGCCGACGAATCGGTGGATGGCGAGGATCGCACCGATCACGTCCGGGGCGACGAGATCGACCTGCTCCGCTGCGGCCCGGGCGATCTCGGCTCCGAAGTCGGTGTGCCGGTCCCGTTGGAGGTACTCGACGTATTCGTCGACGAACCCCTTCTGACGGAGGGCTTCGAGCCTCGGTGCTGCGGCCGGCATCACACTCCCCGAGGTCTCGACCGAGGCCTCGGCGATGACGGTCATCGAGTCGTGTGGCCGGCGAATCCCGAACGCGTCAACCCTCGTTCCCCAGGCGTCCACCGAGGAGAACACCCTCGCTGCGGGCTGGATGGTGACCCGGTAGTCGAGGAGGCGCTGGGTCTCGCTCGTCGTCGGGCAGGCGCGGAGCTCGTTCTGGGACTCGCTCACTTGTTCGTCGTAGGAGAACACCGTGCGGTACCGGACGTCGAACCTCATCTCGGGTCACCGCCGGGGACCAGGTGCAGCGAGTGGAGACCCAGGTCCACCCGATACAGGAACGACTCGGCCGCCACGGCCGCCGCCACCTCACGAATCCGCGCCTCGACCACCTCGAGCGTGGACTCGAGGCCGGGACCGACGAGCTCGATGGGGTCGGCGAACTCGAGCTCGGCGCGGAGCCGACCGAGCAGCCTGAGAGAGAGGGACCGCTCATCGGCGACGAGATCGGTGAGAATCGTCTCGGCGCCGCGCAAGGAGAACAGCACGCTGCGCGGCAGCGTCGAGGACAACAACAACAACTCGATGAGCGCCTCGGGCTCGAAGGTGGCGTAACGGCGACGGTATGCGCCGAGGGCCGACGCTGCCCGGAGCGTGGCGAACCACTCGTGGACGTCCTCGTCGTGACGGGACTGGCGGATTCGCAGCGATCGCACCCCCATCTCGGCCCGCTCGAGCAGCAGCCCCAACATGAAGAACCGCCAGGCGTCGTCGCGCACCCAGGTGCCGTCGACGACACCGATCACGCTCTGGACGCCCTGTCGGATCAACCCGTACAGCTCGTGCGGTTGCAACTGGACGTCGAGGGCCAGATCCCGGCTCTGCAGATCCAGGTGGAGGGAGTTGAGGGCCTCCCAGAGCTCGACTGCGAGGAGCTCGCGGACCCCCCGGGCATTACTCCTCGCCTGGGTCACGCACTGCCGGATCGATCCACGGTTTGCGGGATCGAGGACGAGGTACTCGCTGACCGACCACCCGTCGAGCGTGCGTCCGCTCACTTCGAACTCGTCTGCGAGGCCGACGGCCCGGAGGACGTCGAGCCACGCCTCCACCTCCTCGTGTCCCGGCGTCGCCTCCAACAGACGGTGGTAGGTGACGTCGAGCAACCGGGCTGTGTCCTCGGCGCGTTCGAGGTAGCGCCCGGTCCAGAAGAGGTACTCGGCGGTCCGGGCGAGCATCAGCGCCTGCCGACCGGATGGAGGCCAGCGGTGCGTACTGGCGCAGTGAGGAACTCGGTCGCCTCGCCGGGGTCCTCGCCGTCGGCGGAGGCGTCGCCTGCTGCGTGAGCGAGCACCCAGGTGTCCTTCGAGCCTCCGCCGCGGGAGGAGTTCACCACGAGACTGCCCTTGCGCAATGCCACCCGTGTGAGCCCACCCGGCACCACCTCGACGTCCTCACCGGACAGCACGAACGGACGCAGGTCGACGTGCCGGCCCTCGAGATGGTCCTCGACGAGGCACGGATGCCGTGACAACGAGATGACCTCTTGGGCGATGTAGTTGCGTGGGTCATCGAGGATCTGCTGACGGGCCGCAGCGAGTTCGGCGTCGGTGGCGTGGGGGCCGATCACCAGCCCGTATCCCCCGGCCTCCGCCACCGGCTTGACCACCAGTTGGTCGAGTCGATCCAACACCGTTGCCCGTTGGTCGGGATCCCACAGCAGGAACGTCTCGACGTTGTCGATGATCGGCTCCTCGCCGAGGTAGTAGCGGATCATCTCCGGCACGAACGCATAGACGGCCTTGTCGTCGGCGACCCCGTTGCCGACTGCGTTGGCGATCGTGACGTTGCCCGCCCGGGCCGCTGCCATGAGCCCGGGCACGCCGAGCGCCGAGTCGGGTCGGAAGACGACGGGATCGAGGTAGTCGTCGTCGATTCGGCGGTAGATCACATCCACCCGGCGGAGGCCCTGGGTGGTGCGCATGTACACGACGTGGTCCTCCACGACGAGATCCCGACCCTCGACGAGTTCCACACCCATCTGGCTGGCGAGGAACACGTGCTCGAAGTACGCCGAGTTGTAGATGCCGGGCGTGAGCACCACGACCGTCGGGGAGTCCCCGGCTGCCGGGGGGCCGACGCGCTGGAGCGCATGCAGGAGCATCGAGCCGTACTGATCGACCGGCTGCACCTGCTCGGTGGCGAAGAGCTGCGGGAGGACACGCATCAGCGCCGATCGGTTCTCCACCACGTAGGAGATCCCGCTCGGGCACCGCAGGTTGTCCTCGAGGACCCGATAGGCACCCTGATCGTCGCGGATGATGTCGATCCCGGCGACGAGGCAGCGGGCACCGAGCGGGACCGGAACCCCGAAGGCCTCGGGCGTGAAGCCGTCGGAGGTGATGAGGAGCCACCGGGGGACGACTCCGTCCTTCACGATCTGCATGCCACCGACGTACAGGTCGTCGAGGAAACGGTTCAGCGCAGTGACCCGCTGGATGAGCCCACGCTCGAGGAAGGCCCACTCGTCGGCCGGGATGACCCGGGGGACGAGGTCCATGGGGAACGTCCGCTCGATGTCGGTCGACTCGTCGTCCTCGGCGTAGACGGTGAACGTGATGCCCTGGGTCCGGAACGCAGCGTTGCGCCGCCGCTCGGCCCGGGTCAGGTCGGCGGGGTCGAGGGCGTCGAGGGTCGAGGCGATCGACTCGTAGTGGGGCCGAAGCCCACCACCGCCGTCGACGGCCTCATCGAAGAACCCATCGGTGGTGTAGCCCTCGAACCACTTGCCCGACATCCCTCCGACGGTATGCACCAATCGGCTCCCGTGGGAAACCCGTTCCGCCCTGTTCACACACCCTTCACACGTTGGTGACCGACCCGGAACACCACCGCCCGCCAGGCACCGGATGAGGCCGCAGAGCGGAGTGTCACCGGACGATCGACGCTGGCAGCGGCGGTGGTGATCGCAGCGAGGGCCCGGTCGATCTGAGTGTCGAGCACGCCGCTCACCACGAGCGCACCACCCGGAGCGACCAGGGCGACGAGGTGCCCGGCGTGATCCTCGATCACGCCGATGAGCACGTTGGCGAGCACGACCTCGGCCGGTGCGGCCGGCGCCGGAGGCGAGGAGCCGGCGAGTTGCTCCACGGTCAGGTCCGACACGACGACCCGGTCGGCCACGCCGTTGACTTCGGCGGCCGCACTCGTCGCCCGGCGGGCAGCCGGGTCGATGTCGAGCGCCAGCACGACGCCGGCTCCACAGCGCGCTGCGACCACCGAGAGCACGCCGTTGCCCGATCCGACGTCGATGACGGTTTCACCCGGTCGCACCAGGTCCACCTCCGCAACCACAGCGAGACAGGTGCTCGGATGCGTACCCGAGCCGAACGCAGCCACCGGATCGAGCCAGATCACACGACCGGGATCGCCCTGCGACGGTCCCCCGATCGGGCACAGCACGAAGCCGGCGACCTCGACTGGATCGTGGGGCGCCTGCGGGTCGAGGGGGTGTCCGAACGGTGCCGACGGGTCGACGGAGCGAAACGGGCGGCTGAGTTCACCGAGTCGTTCGACGGGGACGTCGGCGAGCAGCTCGACTGCGCCCCCTGCGGTGTCCGGCCCGGCGAACTCGCTGACCGCCGACGCTCCCAGCGTGAACAGCTCCTCAGCGACCAGGTCGACGTCGACCAGCGCCACCGCAACGGCGATCACGGCACGATCGGTGTCGTCGGCGCTCACCGGAGCGCCGCCGCTCACCGAAGCGCTCCGAGCGCAGCGGTGCCCGAAACGATCCGGGGTGGGATGTTTGGGCCAATCAGCTCGGCGAGCGGTAGTTTCTCAGAGTCCGGCAGGTGTCGGAGCGAGTACGAAGCGTGTGATCTGGAGGTCCCGGGCATGACCCAGGCCATGGAACGCCGGGGCGCCGACGCCCCGCAGGTACATCGTCCGCAGCGGGCCAACCAGCCGTGGCCCGTCGAGTTCTGGTCGAGTGCCATTGGCAAGAAGTGGGTGATGGCCGTCACCGGACTGGGCCTGATGGGGTTCGTGTTCGCCCACATGGTCGGCAACCTCAAGATGTTCCTCGGTGCAGAGGAGTTCGACGCCTACGCCGAGTCCCTCAAGACCCTCCTCTACCCCATCGTGCCCGAGAACGGGGTCCTCTGGGCGTTCCGGGTGGGCCTGATCGTGATGTTCGGGCTCCACATCCTCTCGGCGTACCAACTGACCCGAATGAACCACCGGGCCCGGCCCGTGAAGTACCAGTCGCCTCGGGACTACATCGCTGCCAACTTCGCCGCCCGCACCATGCGGTGGTCCGGAATCATCATCGGCCTGTACCTGATCTTCCACCTCGGCGACCTGACCTGGGGCTGGTTCGATCCGCAGTTCGTCAAGGCTGACGCCTACAACAACCTGGTGACCAGCCTGAGCCGTCCGCCGGTGGCTGCGGTGTACATCGTCGCCAACATCGCCCTGGGGATCCACCTGTTCCACGGCGGCTGGTCGATGTTCCAGACCCTCGGCCTCAACAGCCCTCGCTACAACGGCGCCCGGCGGGCGTTCGCCGCCACGTTCGCCGTCGTGGTGGCCGGCATGAACGTGTTCTTCCCCATTGCGGTGCTGACCGGCATCGTGTCCAACTGACCCAACGAAACCGAACCTGAGCAGCGAGGAGCAACGTCATGGCTCTCGACCTCGACCCCAAGATCCCTTCGGGGCCTCTGGCCGACAAGTGGGACAACCACAAGTTCGACCTCAAGTTGGTCAACCCCAACAACCGTCGGAAGTTCACGGTGCTCGTGGTGGGCACCGGACTGGCCGGAGCGTCAGCGGCCGCCAGCCTCGGGGAACTCGGCTACAACGTGAAGGCCTTCACGTACCACGACTCGCCTCGTCGGGCGCACTCGATCGCCGCACAGGGCGGAATCAACGCCGCCAAGAACTACCGCAACGACGGCGACAGCGTCTACCGGCTCTTCTACGACACCATCAAGGGCGGCGACTACCGCTCACGTGAGGCCAACGTCTACCGGCTCGCACAGGTCTCGGGGAACATCATCGACCAGTGCGCCGCCCAGGGCGTCCCATTCGCCCGTGAGTACGGCGGCCTGCTCGACAACCGTTCCTTCGGTGGCGCCCAGGTGTCACGGACGTTCTACGCACGCGGTCAGACCGGCCAGCAACTCCTGCTCGGCGCATACCAAGCACTCGCCCGGCAGATCCGAGCCGGGACCGTCGAGCTCCACAACCGCATGGAGATGCAGGACGTCGTCGTGTCCGACGGCCGGGCACAGGGCATCACCTGCCGTGACCTGCTCACCGGCGAGATCGTCAGCTTCGCAGGCCACGCCGTGCTCCTGTGCACCGGCGGCTACGGCAACGTCTACTTCCTGTCGACCAACGCCAAGGCGTGCAACGTGACCGCCACGTGGCGGGCGCACCGTCACGGTGCGGCGTTCGCCAATCCGTGCTTCACGCAGATCCACCCGACGTGCATCCCGCCGGCGGACGAGTTCCAGTCCAAGCTCACGCTCATGTCCGAGTCGCTCCGCAACGACGGGCGAATCTGGGTGCCGGCGCAGTTCGACGAACAACGTTCGCCAGGCGACATCCCCGAGTCCGATCGGGACTACTACCTCGAGCGCAAGTACCCGGCGTTCGGCAACCTCGTCCCCCGCGACGTGGCGTCGAGGAACTCCAAGACCGTCGTCGACGAGGGCCGCGGTGTCGGCCCGCTCAAGAACGGGGTCTACCTGGACTTCAGCGACGCCATCGAGCGGTTCGGCGCCGAGACGATCAAGGCCCGCTACGGGAACCTGTTCGACATGTACGAGCGCATCACCGGCGAGGACCCCTACCAGGTCCCCATGCGCATCTACCCCGCCACCCACTACACGATGGGCGGCCTGTGGGTGGACTACAACCTGATGACGTCCATCCCCGGGCTGTTCGCACTCGGCGAGGCCAACTTCTCGGATCACGGGGCCAACCGTCTGGGTGCGTCGGCACTCATGCAGGGCCTCGCCGACGGCTACTTCGTGGCGCCGGCAACGGTGCCCGGGTACCTCGCCGGCCTCCTCGGGACACCCGTCATGGACACGTCGGATCCGGCATTCACCCAGACCGTGGCCGACTCCCAGTCCCGAATCGATCAGCTCATGGCGGTCGGCGGCACCCGTTCACCGGACCACTACCACCGCGAGCTCGGCAAGCTCGTCTGGGACTACTGCGGCATGAGTCGGAACCGGACCGGCCTCGAGAAGGCGCTCGCCGAGATCCCGGCGTTGCGGGAGGAGTTCTGGTCCGACGTGCGGGTGCTCGGCGAGGCGAACGGGTTCAACCAGTCGCTCGAGAAGGCGCTTCGAGTGTCGGACTTCATGGAGATGGCCGAGTTGAAGGTCGCCGACGCCCTCCAGCGTGAGGAGTCCTGTGGCGGGCACTTCCGAGAGGAGCACCAGACCCCGGAGGGTGAGGCGCAGCGTGACGACGAGAACTTCGCCTTCGTCGGTGCCTGGGAGTGGGGCGGCCCCGACGTGCACAACGACGCCGTGCTGCACAAGGAGCCACTCGAGTTCGAGAACGTCCAACTCACCCAACGCAGCTACAAGTGAGCGGCGCCAGCAGCCGGGCCCGCTGAGCACCATCGAGAACCAACGAGGAACGAGAGTACGAACGTGACCAAGATGCTGAACCTCAACCTCAAGGTCTGGCGCCAAGACGGACCCGACTCCGGCGGACACTTCGAGGAGTACTCGACCACCGTCGCCGACGACGCCTCGTTCCTCGAGATGCTCGACTACGTCAACGAGCAGCTGATCGCCGACAACCGTGAGCCGATTGCGTTCGACCACGACTGCCGTGAGGGCATCTGCGGCAGTTGCGGGCTCATGATCAACGGGCAGGCGCACGGGCCGCAGAAGGGCACCGCGACGTGCCAGTTGCACATGCGCAAGTTCAACGACGGCGACCACATCACGATCGAACCGTGGCGCGCCGCAGCATTCCCGATCATCAAGGACCTCGCCGTCAACCGTGCAGCGTTCGACCGGATCATCGAGTCGGGCGGATTCATCACGGTCAACACCGGTGCCGCTCAGGACGCCAACGAGACTCCGGTGCCCAAGGAGGCCGCAGACGCGGCCATGGACGCTGCAGCATGCATCGGGTGCGGCGCCTGCGTAGCGGCCTGTCCCAACTCGGCGGCAAACCTGTTCACATCGGCGAAGATCCAACACCTCAACCTGCTCCCGCAGGGTCAGGCCGAGCGCTTCCAACGCACCAAGGCCATGGTCGAGACCATGGAGTCGTTCTTCGGGTCGTGCACCAACTACGGAGAGTGCCAGGAGGCGTGCCCCAAGGAGATCAGCGTCGACTTCATTGCGATGATGAACCGGGACTACACCAAGTCGATGCTGGTCAACAAGCGGCGACTGGGTGAACGCAAAGTCGGCTGAGACCCCGTCGGCCTGCGGCCCCACTACGCTGCGGGTCGACACCGGGACACCCCCAGGACCCGGAAAGGACGCCGCATGTCTTCCTCCTCCCGAACCGCCGATCGCCGGTTCGCCGTCGGTGTGGCCGCCGTGCTCATCGCCTTCGCCGTGGTGGTGCCGACTGCGTGTTCGTCGATCGAGCAGCTCAAGAACTGCGCCGATCTGGTCATCAAAATCGGGAAGTTCGCCGTTCAGGCCAACGGCTCCGAAGCGGACCAGGCAGAGGCCCAAAAGACCCTCGACGAAATCGCCGCTGACGCACCGCCGGAGGTCGTGACCGACATCGAGTACCTCAGCGATCAACTCCAGGCCGTCAAGGACGCCCCCGATCAGGCGGCCAGGGACCAGGTCACCAACTCCCAGGAGTTCACCGACGCCCTCAAGCGACTCGGTGACTACATCACCAAGAAGTGCGAACAGGGTTGAGCGGCGCTGAGTCGGCCGACGGCCGGACCGATACTGCCCGGACCGACACTGTCCTGCCCGACCTGACTCTGCTCGGTCGGACCGTTGGGGCCGACGAGGCGACCACGCTCGAGTTCTTCACCGTGACGGCGCCGGTGCGCGTGACGTTCAGGACCGATGAGCTCACGGCCCTCTGTCCGGCGGTCCCTGGCATCCAACCCGATCGCTACAGGGCGGAGATCGCCTACACCGCTGTGACGCACGCTGTGGAGTCCAAGTCGCTGAAGCTCTGGCTCAACGGGTTCCGGGACAGGCGGATCTTCGCCGAGCACCTCGTCGTGGAGGTCCACGAGCACCTCGCCGGTTACGCCCCGGCGGTGAGTGACGTGGCGGTGCGACTCGAACAACACGTGCGCGGTGGGATCGTCACCGTCGTCGAGCACCCGGCCTGACCGGTACCCGGCCCCGGTCCACCACCGCAGACACCATCGGCGACCCGGTGGGTAGTTCTGCTCGTCGCCATCGGCCGCAACGGTCCGTACCCTGAGGAGAGTTCAGCTCGCGGGAACCACCCGGAGGACTCCTCCGGGGCACTTGGGGGGAATTGGACGGGGCTGCGGTCTGCGGGGACCGCAGCCCTCTCCGCGTCCGGGGCCGGATCCATCGGCCAACATCACGTTCTCGGTGCGCTCACACGCCCGTCGGCGGGGTCGGATGCACCGAGAACGGCGGCTCGCCCCCCGACGGCGCCGTCCGATCACGCCAGTGGTGGCAAGCGGGCATCGGTCGGCGGCTGGTTCCACTCGATCCAACCCCCACCGGTCCGACCGTCGTCGGCGGTGACCCGAGCGAGCGCCCGGGGGAACCGTGCCTCACGGCCGTCGGGATGCACCAACAGCACCGGCGAGTACGCCATCGGCTCGAAGTCGAGCGTCAGGCCGCACGCCCCGATCGACGTCCGGACGGGGAGCCGGTCCTGCGCCTCCGCCACGCCCAGCACCACCACGTCGCCCTCTGCGAAGGCCGAAGCGTCCGGATCCAGCCGGTAGGCCACGCCCCAGTCGTACCCAGCGAGCAGTCCACCGACGGCGTGGGTACGGGTTCCGTCCTCGAGCCGGGCGGCCGTCCAACTCCACTGGTTGGCCCACCAGTCCCGCGCCGCACCCCACGAGTGGTCCCGCTGGCCCCACCCGTCGAAGGTGATGCGCTCGTCCCCGAGTTGGATCTCGCCCTCGACCCGGCACGGGATCTCGTAACGGGGTGTCACCGGCGGCCACAGGTAGGCGGCGCGGTCGGTGTGGAAGTCGAGTTCGAAACCGAACGGCACCCGTTGGCCGCGGGCATCGCCGTAGACCTCACGGGGATCGTCGAGTTGCAACGCGAACGCCTCGAGGTTGATCGACATATGCTCGTTCGGGGTCTCGACGACGTGGTCGGCCCAGAGCCCGTCGTGACGGATCTCGAGCGACCGGGCGCTCGACGGGAGCGGGACGTCGTGGTCGATCACGGTCACCAGCGGCCGGTCGGGGCCCACCAGGCACGCCCAGTACCAGACCCGACCGAGGTTCGGATAGAAGCCGATGCGGGCGTAGCCGCCGAGGCTCAGGTCCTCGGTGAAGAAGTCGAGGTAGTAACTCTCGTTCCACAGCGGGTCGTCGTCGGGAGTGTGCCGGTGCTCATCTGCGGGGTCCGGGGCGGCCATGGGTGCAGTCTCGCACCGCCACGGCCAACATCAGCCCGCTGGCTCGGTTCCAGCGGGAGGTTCAGGCGTACGGCAGGTAGTAGGTCTCGGGCCGCTCGTCGGGCAGCGCCGTCTCGCTGACCGACTCCCCGGCGGCGACGAGGAGATCGATCATGTGTGCCGGCAGGTCCCGGGGCACGGTCCAGTCGATCCGGTCGGCCACGCCGGCGGCCTCGGCGAACGGCCGGAGGAACGTGAAGTAGACCTCGGCGCCGCAGGCAACCATCTCCATGGTGTCCATGCGGGCGATCCGTCGGTACAGGGTCCGCTCGGTGGCCCGGCAGGCAGCGGCGACGCCCGCGAGCTCGTCGAGCGGGACCGGTCGCAGTTCGCCGGGCGGCAGGCCGTCGGTGGTGAACAGGCTGATCCCGCTGAGCCGGTCGAGGTAGTCCTCCGGGTCGGTGACGACCGTGCCGAAGTCGGTGATGCGGGCGTCGACGTCCCGCACGACCAGGCCCGCCACGAGGTGTTGGTACGGCACGTCGGCGGCGACGTCGGACCACCCGAACTCGGAGCGACCCATCTGGTAGAAGTCGCGCACGATCATGGTGTGACCGACCGGCCCGATACCGAGTTCGGCGAGATCGTAGGGACCGGTGTCGCCGGAGCCGACACGCGTGTCGAAGTACAGCAGGAACAGGTAGCTGACCAGCGACGCCAGGTGTTGTCGGACCGCAGAGCGTTGGTCGTCACCGACCCCCTCGACGCTCCCGGCCAGCGCTTCGATGACCGCATCGTCGTAGACGCAGACCGTGCCGTCGGTCTCGTCGGCGCTCCGGGTGCCGTCGTTGCGGAATCCTCTGGCAGCGGCGTCCCAGAACTCGAGGACGTCGAGCGTGGCGACCAGATCATCGAGCGACGGGTCGAACTGGGTGAGCACCTTGCGTCCGAGGAGGTGGAAGTTGGCGATCGACCAGAGGTGCACCGTGTTGATGCGTGAACCCGGTCGGCGTCCAGCGGCACCGATCTGCTCAGGATCCATGGCGGCGGCGATCGTGCGCATGGCCTCGGGGTAGCGCAGGAATGCCTCGCAGCAGGCCACCAGGATGTAGCTGGTCACCGGGATCATCTGCGACTGATAGCTGGTCCGCTCGGTCGTCAGTCGGTGGGCGAGAGGCGAGTGGAACGCAATCAGCTCATCGACGCGTCGGTGATCGTCATCGGTCACCGATGAACGCCCATCCTCGGAGCGGCTCACCGTCGAACGATCCCGACCGGCCCGGAGCAGTCGATCTCGACGGTGTCACCAGACGCCGGAGCCTCCCCGAAGGTACACCCCATGATGCACGGCAGCCCGTGTTCGCGGCTCACGATCCCAATGTGGCTCCGCAGTGTGCCGGCGGTGCAGATGATGCCGCCGAGGTCGTGGTAGAGCGGCGCGAGGAACGTGGCGCCGGCGTCTCGGACGACCACCACCACCTGACCCGACTCCACCGTCCCGTCATCGAGGGCATCGAGCAGGCCGATCACATCGTCCCGGCCCTCCATCACCCGAACGGTGCCGCTCACCGCCGGGTGGTCGAACACCGGTTGGCCCCGGCCGATCTCTCGCATCGGCGCATCCTAGGGAGGTCGCACGGCGAACGCCCGGCTCGACGGCAGGGCCCGTCGGAGTAGCCTCCACGCCGTGACCCGCTACCTCTCCGACGACTGGTTCGACGCCGCCGGGGCGGCGATCACCGCCAGCGAGTCCCTCGCCGCAGCAACCGCCGGCGTGACGCTCGGGATCGACTACGAGGTCACCGGTACGCCGTTCGGGAAGCGACGGTACGGGGTTCGCCTGAACGAGGGTTCGGTGCGCTTCGAGGTGCCGCCCGAGGGCGAGGCCGAGGTGTCGTTCACCGTCGACTACGACACGGCATGTGAGATCGCACGAGGAGTCCTGCCCGTGCAGGTGGCGTTCATGCAGGGTCGCCTCAAGCTCGACGGAGACGTGGCCGTCCTCGTCCGGTCGGGCCCGGCACTCGACGAGGTGACCGACGTGTTCGCCGCATTGAGGGACTCCACCGAATTCTCCTGACCACCGGTTCGCTCGGGCACCAGTTCGCTGTGGCACCAGTTCGCTCGGGCACCAGTTCGCT